>Ga0194133_10007191_pt1 | contig 13431 bp, 6 predicted proteins | sample TA2KigOf40mmetaG_FD_155448 | JGI IMG/M metagenome (GOLD analysis project Ga0194133, IMG submission 155448) | Freshwater microbial communities from Lake Tanganyika, Tanzania - TA2015055 Kigoma Offshore 40m | ecosystem: Environmental > Aquatic > Freshwater > Lake | place: Tanzania: Lake Tanganyika...
TTGAACCCCAGTCCTCAGTCAGATACCACAGCGACCCCAGATATTGAATTAGATCAAGAAATCAGATGATATTTGAACACAAAGATATATTTCTGTGCCACCTCAACCTGCACCGACTCAGCTGTTGAGGGTTTCGCTCACAGCAAAAGATTAGATTTTTTATTATCACAGGGTAGCCAAATAAAAACAAAAATTAAGAGCGCCAATGGAAATCCAGAATTATAATATAAATCTAATCTTTTAACATAAGCGAAAACTAGACACAATTTAATCCTTGTAAGTACAGGGACCCTGAGTTTCATGTGTCTAGCTTGCAGGGACGCAAGAACTCTATCTTTATCATCTATCTGAAAGGTCCTAGATGCAGGTAGCTTTTAACCCCACGTTGACTTGAAGCGATGGACCTCACTTCTCTTTAAAATAATTTGGTTTTTTTCAAATTTGGTCTTACCCTCAATTTCTCTTTTAAGTCTTATGTCTGGGATAGCGCACAATAGATTAAAAACATTGATCAGGAGACGTCCGCAGACCCTTATGGACTGGTTGAGGTTTATAGGATGTCTCGAGAGAAATAAAATCTAAAACAAGAATGTAAATAGCATATAAACAATCAAGGGCAATAAGTTATAAGACTTTATCAAGTCTCCCCTTCCCTTACAAAAATGCAAATTTATTATGTTCCAAATGATGTGTGGCCCCCAAAATGTGCTTCAAAGCATGACCAAATTTCCAATAATACAAAGTCTACTGTACATGGCTTCACGTGTATCGTGCATCGTCTCGCTAGCTCGGAGAGATAGGAGTGCTCGAATCTGGTTTCCCGAATGCATTTTTTCCAGAAAGAAATTGGGGGTTAGGTTAGGTTAGTCAATAATTTAAAGGAAATTGGTCAATGATCTTAAGGAAAGTATTAGCTGACCTAACCTCCCCGTGGCTGAGAGGTCATAGGCACCTGACTGAGAACAAAGATCTAAAGGGTTGTGGGTTCAATCCCCAGCAGCCCATGCCAGCAATTTTTCTACCCCGGATTGCAAAAAAATCAACCAGGCACCCTCATTCAGGGTAATAGTAATCTGCAGTGACCATAGACTTCTATGGCGGGACTCTTATTAAGGTGTTGATCGCGCATTAACAACGGATGAGTCTGTGCTGCACAAGATTATTATTATATATTATTTATTGGGAAAAATGCTTTTGGAGCAACTGTTGTTCGGAAAAATTCTTCGGAAAAAACTCATAGCTTCAAAATACCCACTTTATGTTGATGCGTATTGCAAAGTGTGATTTCCCATGCCTTTTCATAAGGCTGTGTAAGCACGTTAAATGGAGTACTATGATTTTAAGGTGTTTACATGTGTTTTATGGCTGTTTACGATGAACTTTGCACAATTAACATGTGTATTCCTGTGTGCCACATGTAAACAAGGGATAGACAGGTAAAACACTGGTGGATACACCAGAAAGTGGCCATACAGTGTGTCTTATTTTCAGTTGGGCTGTTTCTTCTATTTGTGTTTCTTAACAATACAGATAATAGAAGGACAAAGTATTTCATATGCTTTCTTATACATGCTTGACAAGAGTTGTTGCAAATATGTGGCCAAGTGGTCATGGGATCAGGCTGGGAATCTGAGGGTCCACGGTGGGGTTTGAACCCTGGCAGCTCAGGCAACTAGAGATGGGCCCTGACCCGACCCAAGCATACTTTTGACCCGCAATAAATAAGGGGCCAACCTGTCTTTGACCAGGGTACTTTTTTGAACTGACCAAAAGAGATCTTTTGATCCGATGGGGAAAAAATTGGTACTTTTAGGAGAAATTTTCCAAACCCAAACCAAAGATGGCTGACCCGGCCCGAGCAAAAAAAATTTTACCAGACCCGGGTCCAAAAATTTTTGACCCGAACCCATCACTACAAGCAATCTTTGACCCCAGGATTCCCAGCCAAACAGTATGCTTTTAATAAAAAATTTGCAAGGTTATATTCAAAAAGATTTCTTTAATATATGCACGGATTGAAGTTTTTTAATCTTGCTAGTAACTCTCTCTACATTCCCTACCAAAAATAAGACACTGTATGGTCACTTTTAGTTGTATCCTCCCGCACTTTACCTGTCAAGCCGTTGTTTACATGTGGCATGGGGCACACCGTAATACACGTGTTAATGGTGCAAATTTTGTTGTAAACCGCCATAAAACATGTCTAAAACCTTAAAATCATAGTACTCCATTCTAATGTGCTTACACAGCCTTATTTTTGACCAGGTTCATTGACACTTAAGGGGTCAGTGTGACTTTTTAACCCTTGCAATATTTGAAATTTTTTATCCTGGATTCCCCCAAAAGTCAAATAATGGTTCCCATTTCCGATTGTCTTTTTTAAACAACTGCACAGGATAAAAATACCTTACTTACCTCATTTTCATTTTCGTGAACCCCTATTGACAAGCCATGAGTTGCTACGAAGAAATGGGCAAAAAGGCAGCAAACGAGTTTGGTAAACATCTAGTATTAAAAATACAATTATAGTTGACAAAAGTGTATTTTTTTATTTCTTTTTTCTATTATCAAGAAATCAGTCATTTGATTAATGCTACCTTTTGCAGAGTAAAATTCTTCTTTCCAAAACATTAAATTTGAAAGTGTGCAATGAAGTGATGAATATCTTCTCTTTGAATGATCCTTCTTACAAACTAGTTAGATTCAAACTGAAGGAAAATCTGATATTTTTTGTTCTCTCTTGTCTTTTGGGAGGCCAAAATTTTACTTACTTTTCAATTATAGTCCAGCCTTCTGATTCTTGAACTTTACCCAGTTTTCTTTGTGTGACATAGCTCTGACATTTCCTGATGAAAAAAAAAATCAAAAGATATTGTGACCTTGTTTTACTTGTGTTTCAAATAACCTTTCTCCAAAAAACATCTTCATATGTCTGGTAAATTTCATTGAGGGGAGGCTTGAGGTTGCCAAGTATGCAGGTAAATGTATTTATATATAACTGCAAGTATCCTTAGTAGTGATATATTTTTGACCTGGGTGGGTTAATTTTTTGGCTTCTTGGGTCGTATTGGCTCAGCCAACCCCGGGTCTGGAAAATTTTACCAAAAAAAAATGAACTTTTTAAATTTTTTTTCCTTCAGTTCAAAAAAAATCTCATTGGGTAGGGTAAAAAAATACCCTGGTCAAAGCCGGGGTTAGCCCTTTACTAATTGCAGGCCCAGAAGTATGCTTGGGTGGGGTTGGGTTATGGCCCATCTCTAATCCTTGTGAAATGTGGGATGCCAATTAAGAGGTTCCACCTACTACTACCCTTGCCTGGAGATGTATTCTGTCCAATGTCTGGTCAATTTCTTTGTCTGCTTGTCTGTGATCCATCACTGCTATGTAGATCTGCTGAAGTAAATGGGTGGTTGTTTGAGAGCACAACACTTTTCTAGATGAGGTGACATTCCAGAGGATGAGCAATAAATTAGCCAAAAGCTATTTGGTCTTCTGAAAAGATTCAATATCCCTCCCAAAGTGAAGGGGAGAGTTTAGAAATTTTGTGTAGGGATCTGGCATTACATCAACCGTGCATCCATCACCTCATTCTTCTCCTACACAAGTGAAACTAGAGGCCTGAAATTTGGCATGTATAATCCCCGAATGGATGGCCCCAAAGTTACTGATCAGATTTTCGATATTTTGCCTAGAAGCTGAGACATTTTAAGTTTAAAGTTAAATAGTAAACTAGGTGGGCCGGCCCCTTAAAAAGCATTGTTAATCAGGATATTTGGCATTTTTCCCCAAACAAAAAATGCCCGTCTACTTAATTATCTTGTCACCCCACTTTTGTATGTTAAAAAAGGAGAAGGATTGTGCCAAACGGGTCTTGGATTTCTTTCAGTGGGTAATTCTGTTTTCATGTAGCTGAGCAAATAACTTTCCCTTTAGTTAGGTCTGAATTTCAAAGATGAAATCTGTTTAAAAAATGTATGTAGATAGATATTTTCTTCTTGCTTCCAATTTCAATTCAACATCTTGTTGCTGACTGAACTCTTTTTTTAAATTGCACTAATTTTTCAATGAAAATTCATTTCCTCAAATCTTTTTTCCCCATCTTTGTTGTTGGGTGTGCGATATCTTCAACAAACTTAAAAATCCAGACATTACTAGTTTGATTGAAAAATGAGAGAATTCAAATCAAGATGCACTTTGGACATATATTGCGTGTGAATTAAGCTCAAACTACGCAACCCCAAAATCAATGAAATTGCAGACATAAATATTTTGCTGGCACTTGAAACTTTAAGGATTCATAAACTTTTGATTAAGGTTTGTCAAGAGTTAAGAAGTTTCTATTAGATTTTTTGGAAGTATTGTTATCTCAAAGCTAAATGGAACAATGTTTTATAATTTGTTTTCCTTGAGGATCAGGTAAAAACCAATTTAAGGGTCACCTCGGCCAGGTTACCAGGAGATCAGTATGGATAATTCGAGCGTTCAGGGTTCGAACCCTTCTAACCTTGAACCCAGCTAAAATTATACTCAAAAATATTTCCTACAAAGCCAAAAAAGCCTCTTTATAATCAATAAAAATTTTGCAAGGTGCCTAAAATTTCACCACATTATTCAAAGTTGTTAAATTGTTCAATAACTACAATATAAAATATTGTAGTCCGTTGCCATGGAATCTCCCATCTTGTCATTCTCCTTCTAGTCTGGCAAACTTACCCATTTGTAATGACATTTACTTCCCATATCACGACTATTTTCGAGTGATCATCACTCCAGAGTTTGAAACCGGTTTCTCCTCTAGAGAATTATTCATGAGCTATATACTTGAACGGCCATGTCTAAAAGTTTTTTAAAGGTCATAAATAATAATGAATAAATTATGAAAATGACTCCAAGCATGGGTAGATAAATCTTTTAACTATCTTTTTGTGTGCATTTTACATTTTTAAGCATTTTAAAAGGTCTCCAGACTTGAGATCAGGTTTGGCAAATGCACTGTCCTAAGGATATGCTGGTTACCCTTAAGCATACACCCCTTGCAGTCCTTGCTAACTATTTAATTGGATCTGCCATGATATTGCAATGAATCATGGAATGCCTACAGCTTTTGCCAACTCGTCTCCAAAAACATTCACATCAAGGGGTCGCTGTTTCTGAGAGTTCATAGGCACCTGACTGATAAAAAAGATCTACGGTTGTGGGTTCAATCCCCGGCTACCCATGCCAGCAAATTTTCAACCCCGGATGGCAACAAAAAAAATCAACTAGGCACAAGGTTAATAGTAATCTGCAGTGACCAAAGACTTCTATGGTGGGTCTCTTATAAAGATGTTGATTGTGCATTAACATCGGATGAGTCAATACCGGCAAAGATTATCCATCCCGAGCAAAGCGATAGTGGAGTTTAGAAAGTTTGTAAAGGGATCTGTCTAAGAATCCTTGACGTTCCATGTCTGTCTGTCTGTAACCTCATTCTTCTCCCACATCAGTGAAGCTAGAGGCCTGAAATTTGGCATGCATAATCCCCGAATGAAGGGCTCCAAAGCAATCGTCCAGATTTTGATATTTTGCCCAGAAGCTGAGATATTTAAGTTCAAAGTTTTAAAGCTAGAAAAAATTTATAAAATAACATTTTTTGTTCAGACATTTAACTAGAAATACATTTTTAAACTCTTGTTTAATTTTTGCTTTAATTCATATAGGTTTGAGTTTTAACAAAATCACAAAAGGCTGACGACCAAATTTTATAAACACGACATTATAGACAGTACCTGAAAAGGGAGCTGGGTCAGAAATACAAATCAAAATGGTTAAATATTTTATTTAAGACATATTTCATTTCTATTTACTAATTTTTTATCATTTTAGAAAGAGATTCAAAATGTTTTAAATTAAAGTGTCTTCATCTAATTTGAATTCTAGATGAGTATTTGACAAAACTACTAATGTAGTTTTCAAATCTAAATTCTCAAAAGAGTTTGACACTTTTGAGACAACTGAAGTAGATGTCTTTGTGGCAATTAAATCAACTTCCTTTGTGGTGTGAATGGTTGAACTACCCATTGATGAAGATTTTTCAGTTTGACGTCTTGGTCTAAATGATATTTGATGTAAAGCCCTTGACAAATCATGTGAAACCTCTCCACTCTCTGTGTTTGAATCCCTGGATGAAAATTTTAAACAATCAAATCCAAACACTTTGTGCTGAGATGCATCCGGATTTTCTCTTGATCCAACATCTACATAAAAGAATAAATTTTCTGAAAACTTTTTTAAGAGGAATGTTCGTCTGCATGTTTAGGCATAGAGAGTAAATTTGTTTAATAAAATGTGTAAGACCTTTTCAAGTAAAATCCATGTATTTATCAAGGGTTCTATGATCTTTTGCCCAATGCAAGTTTGCCAGAATCAGTTTGCCCAATTCAAGTTTGCCAGCTAAGCAAGTTCGTAGTTGCAGTAGAGGTTGGTTGGGTCAGGTTAGGTTAGGCTAGGTTAGGTTAGGTTTGGTTAGGTTAGGTTAGGTTAGGTTAAGTTAGGTTTGGTTAGGTTTGTAATTCGTAGTTGGCGAACTTGCATGGTTGGCAAACTTGATTGGGCAAACTGGTATTGTCTAACTTGCATTGGACGAAAGATCATGGTGACATTTTCTACAAGAAGTCAACAAGTTTTTGAGTGAATTCTTCTTGAACTTTTTCTACCTCCAAAATTTTGAGCTCTTGGAGTAGTTCTTTTCCTAGATCCACTTCCATCTTTGATTCCTGAGTAGTTACAGCCCAAGCAAATGTGTCTTGCTAGCCAGGGAAGATGACCAGTTTGACTGAAATTGGCACATCACTTTATAAGAATTCAATCAAAATCTCAAATAGGTTATTCATTTACTTGTAGTTCCTCACATCGTAAACCAACTTGGAAATTACAAGAACAAATAAAAATACTTCTAATCCTACAACAAGAGTGATGTAGTCAAATGGATTCTCATGTTCAACACAAAACGAAGTGTAGTCAAATGAAATCAGAAGTCGAGTCTAAAATGAATCTTTCAAGTACCAATCATTAATGTATGGAAATTAAACAATGAAAATTACCTCATCCATGTCACATGCAATCAGTTCAGAATCCTTCAGCCAGGTCTTGTATGTATAAATAAATTCCTATAAAGTTTGAAGTGATTAACGAAGTTTATAAATATAACTAAGTATAGTAAATTCTAAGGTCAACTGGTCTCAGATTAATAGTGAAATAAGACAAATGTTTAATTGCTTTATGGTGAAAATATTATAAAACTGTTCCCTGACCTCCTGCAATATCGGTTTCAAGTGTTGGAGGTTTTCCCCATGGTAGTGAATTTAAGTCTGTTTTTAGTCAGGAACTTTCAAATTGGGGTACTTTCAGCCCTCCAAAGCATAAAGGCACTTGAATTTCAGGTCTCCTGGTCTCATTGACTATGCTTTAGAGATCAAGTCAATAATGAAATTTCTAACAATGCATTACCAAATGTCAAAGAAATAAATCTTCTCCATTCTATTCTAATAATAACACTGGGTTAGGGATTGAATCAGGTTCAACCTCAGGGCCAAGTAAAAAGCATTCATTCATTCTATCTCACCCTTAGCATGTAACAATACAAGCATTTGATCTGACCAAAGAGCTTTAACCCAACCAAAAATAGGCTTAATGCACAATTAAATTGTCTTCAATAAATTCACCTGCATGTTTTGCACATTACTACAGCTACAATCCCATGGATTAAAAGCAAACAAAAAATTGATCGATTCATGATGAGAAATGACTTTGAAAATAAGATCCTCCAGAAAAGGAACATCAAACTGCAAATCAAAATGGTGAGTGAGAAAAGAAGATGGCTTAAATATCAGATTAAGACCTAAAACTTGCTTGGAATTCATGATGCTTGCTTTTTTCAGAATATAATATTTTGTTCAGTTAAAAAATCAAATTGATTCATCAATTATATTTTACCTGCTCAAGTCTATTAGATTGTAGGTTCAAGGTAGAAGGTTTATTATTCACAAATGGACTTCCAACAAGATCTTTTAATGTTGTGATATTATTTCCCTCAGCACTTAATTGCTTCAATTTAGCATAATAAGGATTGTCCCTTATGGGTATCAAGCTTAGTATCTGCAAAAGAAATTTCAAGCTTTCCTTTAGCAACAATGAAATGTTGCAAATGAGTAAAGACCTGATTATGAGCCACATTTAAGATTTGAGTGTTTGGTGGCAACACTTTTGGTAGTTCTTTGAGGTTTGCATTTGAACAATTGACTCTCACTATCAAGGGATCATTGATGTTGATAATCTTGCAAATACAGTTAGGTGGACATGTTTTGTCCATTTCCTATATATAAAATATTTTTGATTATCATGCAGCTTCAAACCATTCTTGTTTAAATGAAAACTAACCTGTATGAAGTTGATAAGTTTCAAGACAGTTACGTTTGTTTTAAAATTGCTCTGATGCCATTTTGTTGACAATGGTCTTGAGCAGAACATTGAAGCCTTCACAAAAGGTAAAGTTACTACAGTGAAAGTTTTTTGACCCCAGTAACCCAAGATTTTCATGGAGATCAGTTCAGGAATTCGGATGTGAAAGATAATTGCCACAGCAATTATTCTTACATTAAAAATAGGCCTTAGATTGTTCATGATAATTTGAAATTTAAAATATGGATGTCAGGATAATGAAGTCATAAAGTCTAGCCCAGGCTTCTATCTGACCCAGATTGAAAGTCCAGCTTTGCTTATATTTCTTGGTCATGAGTTTGGGTGTGAAAAGTGGACCAAAGCAGAGAGATGATAAATACAGAGTGCACACAAGCCAAGAATTTCAGGTTGTGAATTTTTGATAATGGCAAAAGATTTTATTATTATATATCTCTTAAAATTTTTGCTTATTTTTGAGGGCAAATGGACACCCAGAATTATAAAATAGCCACCTAATATTATGCAATAGCAAAACTCTCAACAGTTGAATCTGTACAGGTGCAGGGACCCTAAATTTTTGTTTGATTAGCGTGCAGGGTATACGAGCACTCTATATTTCTCATCTCTCTGGGCCCATCCTACAAAATTGATTTAACAATCATTTAGAAAAATAAAGACCATCCAACCAACCAACCCCCTGGATTGCCTATGAAAGATCTGAAGTTTTTCTGTCTTGAGTCCAAAGTGGGCTTAAAACCTTTATTTGAAAGGGTTGATCTCACAAACTTTAGTGAAAAAAAGAACCACCCAAATATATTTTGTCTCTACCGAGTCAAGTAAAAATCCAGCTGTTTGTTTCAACCATTCAAGGTCCATGACAGGTTGTCTTGAGCCACTGTTGAAGCAATGCCAGTCATTTTCTGAGCAAAAAAGTCCCAATTTTTACTGTCTGAAAATTATGTATTTTCATCGTTTATAAACATACCTGACAAAAATAGCTCTTTCAAATTTGATAATTTGATTTTCAGGAAAGTTTTTAACTTATTTTTTCTCAGATCTAATACTTTAAGACCTGAAAAACTTTGGCATGGAATGAGATTGGCTGACTTTGTGATATCATCTTCACAAATGTGAATCTCAGATATTAATGTTGTGGAAATGTTAATCCTGGATTTTCAAGCATATATTTTATGATTTTACAATCTAAAATAATATTTTCCTTTGCTACCTTTCTATAGCTGAGAAGTCTGTGACTCGCAAATTAGCAAAAAAATCTTTGTTGAAGTGAAGACTTGATAAAGTTGAATTCAAAATTTGAATGGAAGAAATATTTTCTGTTTGATTTGAAGTGCAAAGTTGAGAGGTACTTTGAACATGGCTGCAAATCAAGTCCGAACCAAAAGTGTGACACTTACATTCTGAAAGAATATATATGATTTTGACAAATTAGTGTAGATATGGACAGATTCTTCATCTCCAGATCAGAGTGTCGATTGAGAAAGTAATTTGTAAGAAAGGAACTAAGTAATCTTTGATTAGTTCCTCTTATGAAAGCACTCGTTAACATTTTTACTATTTTCCATTAGCAAAAGCCAGGAGATTTTCTTTGGCTTTTTAATTAATGGTACAAGAATTACTTACCTATTTCTGAAATTCTGCTTTCCCATAATGAATTTTCAAAGGTTGACTTTGTCAATGATGATGCAATGGATCCACTGATTTGTAAAACAAAAGTGAATACTCCAATAAAAAGAACTAGTCCAAGCATTTTTACAGGCATCCCTAAAAATCAAAACTTAAAAAGTGTTATTCTTGAAATTTTTGAAAAGTGGGTTCGAGCAGAAAAAACATGAAAACATGGAGGTGTCACAATGATTTTTACAAATCTTTATACTTTTGAAAGGCTGAGGGAAAACACTTTTACTCAGAATGATTTAACAGATGAGATTTGATTTGGGTGGAGAGCTATTGAGGTTCTTGTTTTAAGCAAGAATAGCCTCGTCAGTTTTCATTTTTTATTTAATTTTTAAATTATCCCCAACACAGAATTGATTAAGGCTCCTTGTAAATCATACTTTCATTAAGTGAAAGAACAGCTAAAAACTATATTTCTTTGACACAAGCTCAAGCAAGGATGGTAGAATTTCTATCTCTAATCAAACAAAAGCTTTCTTAGAGCAATGTTCCTTTGATTAGCTAAAATTGAATCCTAGTTTAAATCAAAACTTAGGGGGTAGTTAAAAACTTCCTAATATAATGTATTAAAAAATTGTGTTTTATATGAAAATGTAAATAAATTTTATTCTTTTCTATTCTATATAGCTCATGTTGCTAAGATAAAAACTGAATGTGCTGGCAACTAATATATTACCATGGCCAAGAGGTCAAAGGCACCTGACTGAGAACTGAGATGTAGGTTGTGGGTTCAACCCTTGGCCATGCCAGAAATTTTTTAACCCCAGATTGCAAAAAGTTAACAAGTCACCCTCAATTGGGGTAACAATAATCTGCAGTGGCAATAGACTACCATTGTGGGACTCTGATAACGGTGTTGATCTTTCATTAACATTGCCTGAGCCTATACTGCAGCATATTATTACTACTGTCATCCTGAAGAATTGGTTGTTAATATGTGGCTAACATAAAATAAGGAGCTTACCCTTCTTTAACCCCTTTTCTGACTTTTACCAGGAAAAACTTTATTAGACATAAACCATAAGTCCACATTTTTCTGGACACAAACCCATTTCAAGACAAAATATCATTCAAAGTTAATGTCTAAATTGGCTAAGTCTAACAAACCTTGATACTTTTCAAGACTAAATTTTCACTTATGAAACTTCTGACAAAGTTGTATATCCACCCATATAAACCTTGCATTTACGTTCAATTTTCAAAGGAATCATAACCTTTAAACTTTTCAGCATTGGTTTACAATTTACATTATTTATGGTGGTCATGATCCCAAAATCAACATTTTTTCAGTTGGTTCATTTTAAAGAAAAAAAAATTGTGAAAATTTCCCTTGGGAAAGTCTTATCTTCAAGTCATTACTTTCTAAATTCAAAACTCATTCTGTCGAATGAAAAGAAAATTATTTTTTGGTTTTTTCTAATGGGTATGAGATTTTCTGTTTAGAAATAAATATTAAAAATGATGATGTAGGTGTATTTAAAACTTTTTAATAGAATCTGAAAAAGTTGAATAAACTGACTTGAATCATCTTTTATTTCACAAACAGTTTCTTGTTTTCTAATTCATTTGTTTACGTTTAATTTTCATTTTAGTTACACTTTTTAGAGGCGGAAAAAGCTTTTGGATAAAGTAAACCAATAAAGTCTTAAAAAAATGTGACTTTTATTGGAATTTTTTGTCAAGGATGTTTTTGTATTCTTTCGCCCCACGTGAATGGGTCTTATATCAAACCGAAATCCAGATTCAGTGAGATCTGTTTCACCTGTTTGTTTGTTTTCTTGAATCTGAAAGTGCTGATTTTGTCAGCAAAGTGTTGGAAATTTTGAACTCACTTCTTAAACTTTTATTGATTAAAATGAATTATTTGAAGCAAAGACTCTACTTTTGATAATATTTGTAAATAACTGGCCGTCATTTTTGCTATGTTTGGCCAAGTTTAGAGAAAACAGGCCACCCTGTGGTTCTTATATATAGTAACTTATCATCACAACAAATTTATCTTCTCTGGGAATATGACAGGATTTGGGTTTGTCTGGGCCTGTTATTACCAAATAGCCATGGTACCTGGTTGGGTATTTTATGGAGGTGAGTTCAACCCCACACAGCTTTTGACCCAATCAATAATAATATAAATGTGTAGACAGCACAAACTACTCAAAATTGAACACAGGTGGATGTTCATCAAATAACCATTAAAGTATCTTATTTCTTGCAAACCCTTTTTTATCCTAACAGGAAGATCCCCAGAACCCAAAATCTATTTAGAGATATCGATAAGAACCATTACTTACTCAATTTGCACCATATAGAGCACAAAAAGTACCCCCATCTTTTTCATCATTAAAATATCATTACTCATAAAATGAAACCATTAAGTCCATAACACGAAGGTATAAAAAGCACCCTCCTTTTTTGATCTGGTTACGAAGTTTAACATCGCCCTTTGCTTAAACAGCACATATACAGTATATATCCCCTGACTGAGTGGCTATCTGTCCTCTGCTGTTTGTACACCTGTTGTTTTTGATATTTTCATCATTGTCAAACAAGGAAATTAAAGTATTCTTATATTGTCTTGTTTCGCTAATAACGGCTGAGATAGAATCTATTGGGACATTTTGACAAAAATTTGGTTTTGTCATTTGACAAGTGTGTAATAAAATTCATGTATACTAGAATTGTGTAATTTTTGGCCCAATTGTGACCTTTATTTTGGTTGGTATATGACATCTTTAATTTGCCTGGCAATAATCCTTATCTCACAACAGGACTCACAGAATTATTCTCCCTATCTTGCAGACAAGTTTGAAACCTTTTTAAAGTCTTCTTTTTATTAGTATTTTTAGAAATACTTTGCTCCCTCTTTACTTTAAGGGCTATATGCTTTGAATTTACTTCACTAGGATTGGTAAACATATTGTCAGACAGAATAAGACTAGTTTTCCATCTCAATGGCAGAAACCCTAGTTAGATATTTCTGGTCCCCCACAGCTTAATGCACCTATGAAAAAGTAATACAGACTAAACTTACTGAAGACTAAACTCAATATTTAGATCAATAGTGTTGTATTTTTTAGACTGTTCTAAAATTTACCCAAATAAATACAAAGAAGAAGAGAGCTTGTGTTAATAACTGATTATTCTAACACTAAATCACGTCAATGAGTGTAGTGTTGACTTTACAACAGTTAATTTTTGACTGAAAGTTGTGTCTCAAAGTCACTTGATTTTCAGTTGATAAATGTAAATAAATGCTTATAAGAGATCATTTAAATCAAGTTTCTGCACAACAATCAA
>Ga0194133_10007198_pt1 | contig 13427 bp, 13 predicted proteins | sample TA2KigOf40mmetaG_FD_155448 | JGI IMG/M metagenome (GOLD analysis project Ga0194133, IMG submission 155448) | Freshwater microbial communities from Lake Tanganyika, Tanzania - TA2015055 Kigoma Offshore 40m | ecosystem: Environmental > Aquatic > Freshwater > Lake | place: Tanzania: Lake...
ACACATCGACCTGCCGGAGCTTGGCGACGATCTCCTCCGGCTTGTGCTTCTTCTGGGGCATTCCTTCATCCTCCAAATGGCTCAAAAACCATACCTCAGGGAGGACCACTTTTCAGGGGGCAGGCCAGCATCACGCCTCGCGAACTGCCGCTTTCGATCGCGCGCTCAATCTCGACAGCCCATGCTTGCGCATCTATCTTTCGAGAGAAAGTCTGCGCCCTGTAGACGCCCTGGCGGCGGACCTGAGCGCGATGTTTCCCCGACGGCAGTTTGTTGATGGTGGCCATGTGCGATTCCTGTGCAAGCCGCTCGCAATCCAAAAGCAGCGCTGTGCAACTTGTGTGCAGAAACTCGCAAAAACAGACCAATCGCAAGAAAAAACGAATGTAAAATCATTGATAATCAATGTACTAACGTTGTATGAACTCACACATATACCCCCGCCGGAGGCTCCTGTGGCTGGCCGTGGATGCCTCCGGCGGGGGTATTTTCGCCAAGATGAACGGGCGGGCTGTGGTCTTGGATGTCCCGCCGTGCTAGGCAGGGGGCATGACCGCCATTCCGACCAAAAACCAGATCCGCCAGTGGATCGCCGAGAACCCCGGCCTTTCGGCCAAGCGTGACATTGCCAAGGCCTTCGGCATCCGCGGCGACGCCAAGATCGACCTCAAGCGCCTCTTGCGCGAGATGGAGGAAGAGGGGGCGCTTGAGAAGAAGGCGCGCCGCTTCCGTGAACCGGGGTCCCTGCCGCCGGTCGCGGTGTTGCAGGTTCTGGCACCGGACCGGCAGGGGGATCTGTTTGCCGTCCCGCTTGAAGAGGGCGTGGACAGCACCCTGCGCATCCTGATCGTGGCGCAGAAGGGCGATCCGGCGCTGGGCGCGGGCGACCGCATCCTGGGCCGTCTGACCCCGGTCAAGGCCGAGGGTCATTCCCATGAGGCTCGGCTCATCCGGCGGCTGGGGTCAAACCCGCTCAAGGTTCTGGGCATCTATCGCGCGGGCCACGAAGGCGGGCGGATCGTGCCCATCGACAAGGGCCAGGACAAGGAATGGCGCGTTGCGCGCGATGCGTCAAACGGCGCGCGGGATGGCGAGTTGGTGGAGGGCGAGGCGGTTGGCAACCGGCGCCTTGGCCTGCCGCAGGCCCGCATCATTGCCCGGCTGGGCGATCCGTCAGGTGCGCGGGCCGTCAGCCTGATTGCCATTCACCAGCACGGCATCCCCGACCAATTCCCCGACGCTGTGATCGCCGAGGCCGACAAGGCCGCGCCTGTGGGCGTGACGGGCCGCGAGGATCTGCGCGATCTGCCCTTGATCACCATCGACCCCATTGATGCGCGCGACCGCGATGATGCCGTCTATGCCATGCCCGACGATCAGCCCGGCAATCCCGGCGGCCATGTCATCTGGGTGGCAATTGCAGATGTCGCCCATTACGTCACGCCGGGCAGCGCCCTTGACCGCGAGGCGCGGCGGCGCGGCAATTCCACCTATTTCCCGGACCGTGTCGTGCCGATGTTGCCCGATATCCTGTCGGGCGACCTGTGCTCCTTGCACGAACATGTTGACCGCGCCTGTCTGGCCGTCCGGATGCGGATCGACGCCCATGGCAACAAGCTGTCGCACCGTTTTGTCCGTGGGTTGATGCGGTCGCGGACCTCATTGCACTATGCCCAGGTGCAGGGGGCCATCGACGGCCAGCCCGATGACCAGACCGCGCCCCTTCTCGACCCCATCCTGCGCCCGCTTTATGTCGCCTATGCCGCGCTGACCCAGGCCCGCGCCGCGCGCCAGCCGCTGGATCTGGATCTGCCCGAGCGCAAGATCGTGCTGGATGATGCGGGCAAGGTCACCTCAGTGTCCTATTACGAACGCTTTGACGCGCATAAGCTGATCGAGGAGATGATGATCCTCGCCAATGTGGCCGCTGCCGAGGAACTGGTGCGGCTGAAGCAGCCCCTGCTCTTCCGCGTGCATGAAGAACCCTCGCCCCTTAAGCTTGAGGCGCTGCGCGAGGTGGCCGAGGCGTCGGGACTGGTCTTGGCCAAGGGGCAAGTGCTGAAAACGTCGCATCTCAACCGGCTTCTCAGCCAGGCCGAAGGCACCGAGTTTGACGAGCTGATCAACCTCACCACCCTGCGCTCCATGACACAGGCCTATTACAATGCGGAAAACTTTGGTCATTTCGGGCTGGCCTTGCGGAACTATGCGCATTTCACCTCGCCCATCCGGCGCTATTCCGATCTGATCGTGCACCGCGCGCTGATTGCGGGTCACGGTTGGGGCAAGGACGGGCTCTTGGCCTGGGATATCGAAAACCTCGATGAGACCGCCAAGCTGATTTCCGAATCCGAACGCCGCAGCATGGCCGCCGAACGCGACACGACCGACCGCTATCTTGCGGCCTACCTCGCCGACCGGGTGGGCAGCACCTTTACGGGCCGGATTTCCGGCGTGCAGCGCTTTGGCCTTTTCGTGAAGCTTGATGAAACCGGGGCCGACGGGCTGATCCCGATCCGCGCCGTGGGGCGCGAGTTCTTCCATTACGACGAGGCGAGCCAAACCCTGATGGGCGCCGATACCGGGCTGACCATCGGCATCGGGCAGCGCGTGGTCGTGAAGCTGGCCGAGGCGGTGCCGGTCACCGGCGGGCTGGTGCTGGAACTGGTCGAAATCGACGGGGCGACCATCACGCCGGGGGGCCGGGGCCGCAAGGGCGGGCGCTATCAGCCGCGCAAACCGGGGGCGGCATCGGCCAAGGCAGCGAAGCTGGCGCGCAAGATCGTGCGAAAGCGGCGGGGGTAAAGGTGAACGGTCGTTCGGTTTTCTGGTTCCTCTTGTCCTGCGCCCTCGCCACCCCTGCCCTTGCAGGTCCGCAAGACACCGAAGCGGGCCTGACTGAAACCATCGGAGAGGCGATGATGACCGAAGGAACCGGCACCCAAACCGGGCTGAACGACTGGATCACGGCCTTCAAGACCCGCGCCCTGTCTGCTGGGATTTCCTCGGCCACGCTCGATGCGCTGGCGGGGGCGGAATACCTGCCGACTGTGGTTCGCAATGACCGCCGCCAAAGCGAATTCACCAAGACGATCTGGGATTATCTGGATACCGCCGTCTCGGATGATCTCATCGCCCATGGGCTTAAGGCGCTGAAATCCCATGGCGAAACGCTGGGCCGGATCGAGGCGACCTATGGGGTGGACGCCGAAATCGTCGCCGCCATCTGGGGGCTGGAAAGCGCCTATGGCGCGGTGCGCGGCGACATTCCCACCCTGCACGCACTGGCCACACTGGCCTATGACGGGCGGCGCGGCGCGTTTTTTGAATCCGAGCTGATCGCCGCGCTGAAAATCCTGCAACTGGTCGATGCCAGCCCGGCCACCCTGCGCGGGTCCTGGGCCGGGGCGATGGGGCATACGCAGTTCATGCCCTCGTCCTGGCATGCCTTTGCCGTCGATTTCACCGGCGACGGCAAGCGCGACATCTGGGGCGATGATCCGACCGATGCGCTGGCCTCGACCGCGGCCTATCTTGCGGGCAAGGGCTGGGTGAAAGGTGCGCCCTGGGGCGCGGAGATCACCCTGCCGCCGGGCTTTGACTATGCCCTGACGACCGAGCGGGTGAAAAAACCGGTGGCCGACTGGCAAGCGCTGGGGGTCCGGCTGGCCGATGGTGGCGATCTGCCCGACCATGGCCCGGCCTCGGTCCAACTGCCCGGCGGGCACCGGGGCGCGGCGTTTCTGATCTTTCAGAACTTCCATGTGATCGAAACCTACAACACCGCCGATGCCTATGTCATCGCCGTGGGCCACCTGGCCGACCGGCTGCGCGGGGCCGGTCCGATCCGGGCGACATGGCCGCGTGACGAACGCGCATTGTCGTTTGACGAACGCGTCGCCTTGCAGAAAAAGCTGACAGCGGCCGGTTTCGACACCGGCGGCATCGACGCCAAGATGGGGCCGAAAACCGTGGCCGCCATCAAGGCCTTCCAGACCGCACGCGGCATGGTTCCCGACGGCTTTCCCAGCCTTTCGGTCTTGCAGGCCCTGCCGTAACAAATCCGTGAAGCCTCAAGGTTCAGACCAAAGTCCGTTGTCGCAGGCACCGATTGGCACTAGGCTCGTGTCAAAACGCATAGTCCAGCCAAATCATAACCAGTCACGACAGCGGAGAGACAGATGAAATCCTTTGCCAAGACAGTGCTTGTCAGCGCGCTTTTGTTTTCGGGGGCCGCGTTTGCTGCGGGAACCGCCGCGACCGACCCCGATGTGATCGCCCGCAAGGACCTGATGAAAACCATCGGCGGTGCGGCCAAGACCCTTGGCGGCATGGCCTCGGGCGAGGCGGCGCATGATGCGGCCGCGGCCGAAGCGGCCAAACAGGCCATGATCGCGGCCGCAGCCGAGATCGAGGCAAAGTTTACCAACAACGCCACCGATCCTGCCTCGGAATCCAAGCCCGAGGTCTGGACCAACTGGGATGATTTCCTTGCCAAGGGCAAGGCGCTGAGCGATGCGGCGGCGGCACTTGATGTTGCCAGCGCCGAAAGCATCGGTGCGGGCATGGGCGCCATCGGCGGCACCTGCAAGGCCTGCCACAGCGATTACCGGGTGCAGAAGTAACCAGTGTTTCGGGTATCAGCCCCCCGGCATCCGTGCCGGGGGGTCTTTCTTTTGGCCATTCCTTGATCCGGGCTTCGCTTAACCGCAGCTGATGCGATGGATCTTGCCGCTTTCGTCGATCTCGATGTTCAGCCGCGCCGGGTTGTAATCCATCGTCACCGCCATGCCGGGCTGGATGATCCGCACCGGCCCGCCGAACTTCATCGTCTGCAACACGTCCTCGGACTGGCCGCGCAGCCCCTGCAACTGCGACGCGCCGCAGCTGTCCTCGGGCGGCAGCGGCGGTGCAATGATGCCCGGATCGGGCGGGCTTTCCACCTCGACACAGGCGGCAAGGGCAAAGGGCATAAGAAGGGCAAGGGGACGCATGAAACTCTCCTGAACAAGCTTGGCAATCGGTCAGCCACAGCGCAGCCGCATGATGCGGCCCGTCACGTCCACCTCGGCATTCAGCCGCGTGGGCACAATGTCATTTGTAATCTCTTGCCCCGGCCAAAGCACGCGCAAGGGGCCGATCAGGCGGAAATCGGCCAGCCGCTCCATCGGTTCCCCCCGCAGACCGTCCAGCGCCGCAAGGCCGCAGGCATCGGGCTGGGGCGGCAGCATCTCATCCACCGGGCCGATCTGATACACCGGCCGCAGGCACCCGGCCAAAAGCCCGCACAGCGCCAACAGAAGAAACGCCCGCCCTATCGCCATGGCAGGCGCACCGACGCGGAAATCACAGGGCGCGAGGCGGGGCCAAAGCGCCGGTCGCTTGGGGAATGGGTCCGTCAAATGTCGTTTCCTGCGTTGCAATTCCACAGGTTCTGGCACAGCCTGAGTCGATTGATAAGAGGAGGAATTCCGAAATGCGCACCCGTGCCGCCGTTGCCGTCGCCGCTGGCCAGCCCCTGCAGATCATGGAGGTCAATCTCGATGACCCGAAAGAAGGCGAGGTTCTGATCGAGATCAAGGCCACCGGCATCTGCCACACCGACGAATTCACCCTCTCGGGTGCGGACCCCGAAGGCATCTTCCCCTCGATCCTTGGCCATGAAGGCGCGGGCGTGGTGGTGAAATGCGGCCCCGGCGTGAAATCGCTGAAACCGGGCGATCACGTCATCCCGCTTTACACCCCCGAATGCCGCGAATGCCCGTCCTGCCTGTCGCGCAAGACCAACCTCTGCACCGCGATCCGCGCCACCCAGGGCCAGGGCCTGATGCCCGACGGCACCACGCGCTTTTCCATGCTGGATGGCACGCCGATCTATCACTACATGGGCTGCTCGACCTTCGCCCAGCACACCGTGATGCCGGAAATCGCGCTGGCCAAGGTCCGCGACGACGCGCCCTTCGACAAGATCTGCTACATCGGTTGCGGCGTCACCACTGGCATCGGTGCGGTGCTGAACACCGCCCAGGTGGAACATGACGCCACCGCCGTGGTCTTTGGCCTTGGCGGCATCGGGCTCAACGTCATTCAGGGCCTGAAAATGGCCGGCGCGCGGATGATCATCGGCGTCGACATCAACGACGACAAGAAAGAATGGGGGATGCGCTTTGGCATGACCCATTTCATCAACCCCAAGAAACTGGCCGAGGGTCAGTCGGTGGTGCAAACCATTGTCGACATGACGAAAACCCTCTTCGACAAGATCGGCGGGGCGGATTACTCCTTCGACTGCACCGGCAACGTCAAGGTGATGCGCGACGCCTTGGAATGCACCCACCGCGGCTGGGGCCAGTCGATCATCATCGGCGTGGCTCCGGCCGGTGCCACCATCGAAACCCGGCCATTCCAGCTTGTGACGGGCCGCATCTGGAAAGGCACCGCCTTTGGCGGCGCGCGCGGGCGCACCGATGTGCCGAAGATTGTCGATTGGTACATGGACGGCAGGATCGAGATTGATCCCATGATCACCCACATCCTGCCCCTCGAAAAGATCAACGACGCCTTCGACCTGATGCACAAGGGCGAATCCATCCGCTCGGTCGTGGTCTACTAAATGGCCCGCGACGGGGCCAAGCTGCTGGCGGTTCTGATCGACGCCGACAACGTGCTGTCACGGCACGCCGAGGCGATCCTGAAAGAGGTCAGCCGCATCGGCGAACCCGCCCTGCGTCGGGTCTACGGCGATTGGTCCAGCACGCAGCCTGCGGGCTGGAAATCGGCGGCGCGCGATCTGGGGCTGGTGATGCACCAGCAATCGGCCAACACCAAGGGCAAGAACGCCAGCGACATCGGCCTTGTGATCGACGCGATGGACATGCTGCACCAGGGCAAGTTTGACGGCTTTGTGCTGGTCAGTTCCGACAGTGATTTCACCCGTCTCGCCAGCCGCATCCGCGAACAAGGGCTTGAGGTCATCGGCATCGGCGAATCCAAGACCCCCGAAAGCCTGCGCAAGGTCTGCAACCGCTTCATCCTGATCGAGAACATCGTCACCGAGGCCCAGCCCCCGCCCCCCGCCGCCCCGACACAGGCGGCCACGGCGAAATCCGACCCCCCGCCACCCCCCGCACCCGTCAAGCGCCCGATGGTCGAGGCGGTTCCGCTGATCACAACGGCGATGCAAAGCATCGACCCCGATGGCGAATGTCTACATCGACCTGTCGGGCTGGTCGCCCAAGTACTTTCCCGAGATCCTGATCCGCTATGCCAACAGCCTCTTGAAGCACAAGATGCTGTTCGGCTCAGACTGGCCGATGATCGCGCCAGAGAAGTGGCTAGCGGTCTTTGACAAGGCCCCCTTCAAGGACGAGGTCCGCCCGATGATCCTGAAAGAAAACGCCATGGGACTGCTGAATGGCTAGTCGGGCCCGCGTCGGGACGGATGCCCGATGCGTACCCGACGCGGGCCAGACCGGTGCAGGCCGCGATCAGTAAGGCAGGCCCGTGTAATTTTCGGCCATGAGCTTGCGCGCGGTCGGGCTGGTCTCAAGCTGGGCAAGATCGGCATCCTGCATCCGGCATTCATAATCTGATGCCCCCGGGAAGCGGTGCATCATCGTGGTCAGGGACCAGGAAAACCGCATCGCCTGCCAGATCCGGGCCAGGGCGCGCTGGGAATAGGCGTCGATCCCGGAGGTGCGGTTCTGGCGATAGAACTCGACCAGACCTTCGTAAAGATAATGCACATCCGAGGCGGCCAGGTTCAGCCCCTTGGCCCCTGTCGGCGGCACGATATGGGCCGCGTCACCGCACAAGAACAGCCGACCCCAGCGCATCGGCTCGGTCACGAAAGACCGCAGGGGCGCGATCGATTTCTCGATCGACGGGCCGGTGACAAGGCGGGCGGCAACATCCTGCGGCAGGCGCAGTTTCAGCTCGGCCCAGAAGGCCTCATCGCTCCAATCCTCGACCTTGTCGGTCAGCGGAACCTGGATGTAATAGCGCGAGAGCATCGGGTTGCGCATCGAGGCCAAGGCAAAGCCGCGGTCGTGGGCGGCATAGATCAGCTCATGTTCCACCGGCGGGGTGCGCGACAGAATACCAAGCCAACCAAAGGGATAGACCTTTTCATACTCGCGGCGGATGTCGGCGGGCATGGTCTGTCGGCTCACGCCGTGAAAGCCGTCGCAGCCCGCGACAAAGTCGCAGTCCAGCCGGTGCGACTGGCCGCCCTTGGTAAAGGTCACAAAGGGGGCGTCGGTTGTCAGATCATGCAGGGCGACGTCCTCGGCCTCGTGGATGACGGTCGCGCCGATGGCGTCCTGCGCATCGTAAAGGTCCTTGGTCACCTCGGTCTGGCCATAGACCATCACCTGCTTGCCACAGGCGCCCTTGAAGTCGACATGGAACATCCGGCCGTTCGAAGCCAGATAGCAGCCGTCATGCAACTGCCCCTCGGTGTCCATCCGCGCCCCGGCCCCCGCCGCGCGGATCAGGCCGACAGTGCCGGTTTCCAGAACCCCGGCCCGGATCCGTGACAGGACATAGTCACGGTCCTTGCGTTCCAGAACCACCGTGGCGATGCCGGCCTTGTTCAACAATTGCGACAGCAAAAGCCCCGAAGGCCCGCCGCCGATGATAGCCACTTGCGTGCGCATGTTCGTCTCCTGTTTTGCCGGAAAATGCCGCAAGAACGGGAAAAGACGAATGGACGATATGCAATAATCTGGTATTTTCCGGCCATGTCACAGGCACTCCAACCCATCCCCTCCTGGCAGCTTTACGGCGAGCAAAGCCCGTTTCCGGACCTTTTGCATATCGAGGCGATCGTTGACCGCGCCGCCGGGCTTGACTGGCGCATCGCCCCGCATCGCCATGTGCATCTGCATCAGATCTTCCTGATCCTCTCGGGTGATGTGCGGCTCAGCATCGACGGCAAACCTCAGCACGGCACGACACCACTTTTGATGAATCTGCCGCGCGGTCATGTGCATGGCTTTGCATTTTCGGCCGGAACCGAAGGCCATGTGCTCACCCTGCCGGCCGATGATTTTCCCGAACTCTTCGGGCCGCACAGCGAAACCCGCGCCGCGCTTGGGCGGGCGTATGTGGCCGGGGGCGCCGGGCTCGCGCCGCTGTTTCAAGATCTGGCGCGGCTGCACAGGGCGCAAGGTCCGCTGCGGCGGTTGCGGCTCAGGGCGGCGGCGGTCAACCTGTGCTGTGCCGTGGCCGAATGTGCCGGTCAGGGCCCGGCGGAACCCGCAACTGCGGATGCCCGGGGCGATGGCCGGATTGCCCGCTTTGAAGCCCTGATCCGCGCCCATCTGGCCGATGGCTGGCAATTGTCCGACTATGCCGCCGCGCTGCGCATGTCCGAACGCCACCTGCGCCGCCTGTCGCTGATGGCAACCGGCCTTTCAGCCCACAGCTTTATCGAAACAACCCGGATGCGCGAAGCCTGCCGGCTTCTGGCCTATACGCGGATGCGCGTGCAAGAGGTGGGCTTTGCCCTCGGCTATGACGATCCGTCCTACTTTGCCCGCAGCTTTCGCCGCGCCACGGGCTTGTCAGCCAGCGACTACCGCCACAGACTGGAAGATGACGGCATCTCGGCCAGACCGAACCGGATCTAGATCGCAAGCCTCGCGGCAGGTCAAACCCCCCCCCGCTTCGCCGTTCAATTCCCCAGCCGGTTGGCCTGAACCGCAAGGCCAAAGACCGACCCGATCAGGGTCAGCACATTGCGCGAGGTCAGAAGCGGGCTTTCGGTGACATAGATCAGATCGCCGGGCTGGATGCGGAATTCGCCGGCGCTGAACAGGCCATCGGCGCTGGTCAGGTCAATGGTAAAGATGGTGCGGGCATGGCGTGGGCCGCTGCCATCGGCGCGCACTGACTCCGGATCATAGCTGCGCAAAATCAAGATGCCCTTGGCATCGGCCCGCGCTTCGGCAAGGCCGCCGATGATCGACAAGGCATCCAGTGCGCTGACCCGGTCTTGCGGGAAATAATGCTGGGCCTGCGTGCCGCTGGCCCCCAGAGACAGGAAGTAATTCTCATCCGCCTCGACAAAAACCCGGTCACCGCCCTGCAGCCGGATGTTCAGCGCGGTATCCTTCATCACCCGATCCAGCGAGATGCCATAGGTGGTATCGCCCCGCTGAACGCGTACCTGAGGGTTTATCACCGTCTGCGGCACCCCCCCTGACAGCGCAAGGATGTCCAGCACCGTCACCCCAGAATCGGTCAGCGGATATGAGCCGGGCTTGGCCACCCCGCTGACGACACTGGCCGAGCTTTGCCGCCCCTCGACGCTGCGCAACTGCACCTGGGCCGAGGGCGTGACCTTGACATAGGCGGCCTCGATTGCGGCGCGGGCCTCTTCCTGCGACTGACCGGCCACCTGCATCTGCCCGATATAGGGCAGGAAAAGCTGGCCAGTTGGAGACACGGTCATCTCGGGCATTTCTGCCACCCGCTGGTTCGGCGCGGTCAAAAGGCTGTTGTCCTCGCTGACCCAGACCGAAATGGTGATCACATCGCCGGGCCGGATCTGGTTGGGCTTGCCGCCCTGCCCCTTGGGCCAGCCATAGCTGCGGCCTTGGCTGCGCGCGGGCCAATTGGCATAGCGGCCCAGACTTTCCCGCGTGATCGGCTCAACCGCGAAATCCTGCGGCAGCGCATCATCCACAGCCGATTGCCCCGCAGCCGTCCGGCTTTGCAGCACCTCGCTTTGCAGGCCCGAGCCGCGCGGCGCGGCCGAACAGCCCGCCAGCACAACAGCCACAGCAATCAGCGGCAGGAACTTTGGTCTCAAATCGGCATGGTGGCGCAAAACTCTCCACCGCCCGGATTCGGGCGTCCTGACTTCCTTACCGACAGTCGCGGTCCGGCGGAACCTTTTGCCCGCATCATCGGCAAAAAAATCTTGGGGCGGCTTTCGCGGCTGAACGATGCTTCGTGGTCAATGGACCCGCGCCCACCATGTCATGGGGGGCGCACCACTGTCTTGCAGCGTTCAAACGATCAAACGGGAAGAAGTGGTGAGCCGGACAGGATTCGAACCTGTGACCCGCTGATTAAAAGTCAGCTGCTCTACCAACTGAGCTACCGGCCCACGACAGGGCCGCTGATTAGGGGGATGCAGCGATGGGGTCAAGGGTAAAATGCGCAGATCTCTGGCGAATTCCTGACGGTAAGAGTATATGCCAGCCATGGACAAGATGCGCGGCCCTTCTGGCCTTGGCTTCATGAAGATGCATGGGGCGGGCAATGATTTCGTGGTGATCGACTCGCGCGGGCGCGGGGCGGTGGTTACGCCTGCCCTGGCGCGGGCGCTGGGGGACCGCAACCGCGGCGTCGGCTTTGACCAGCTGGCCGAGATCCGCGATTCGGACAGCGCCGATTTCGCGCTTGATTTCTGGAACAATGACGGCAGCCGTGCCGGGGCCTGCGGCAATGCCACGCGCTGCGTGGCCGATTACATGATGCGGCAACTGGGCAAGGATGCCATCAGCCTTATCACCGCGCGGGGGGGCCTGTCGGCCCTGCGCCTGCCCGATGTGCGGGTGTCGGTGAACATGGGTCCGCCGCAGCTTGATTGGCAGTCGGTGCCCTTGGCGCAGGCGGTCGACACGCTGCATCTGCCCTTGGCCGGTGATCCGGTTGCGGTGGGCATGGGCAACCCGCATTGCGTGATGTTCGTCGATGACGCCGAGGCGGTGGACCTGCCCGCCATAGGTCCTCGTTACGAACACGATCCGCTTTACCCCGAGCGCACCAATGTGGAATTCGCCAGCCTGACCGGCCCCGACCGTTTGCGGATGCGGGTCTGGGAACGTGGTGCGGGCATCACGCTCGCCTGTGGGTCAGGGGCCTGCGCCACCGCCGTGGCCGCGCATCTGCGCGGGCTGACCGGGCGGCGCGTGACGCTGGATCTGGATGGCGGTGTCTTGGAAATCGACTGGCGCGACGATGGCGTCTGGATGACCGGCCCCGTGGCCCATGTCTTTGACGGCCAGCTTTCGCCCGAATTCCTAGCCGCCCATCCATGAGCCTGCCGAACTTCCGTCCCCCGGTGTTTTCCACCCTTGGCTGCCGCCTGAACGCCTATGAAACCGAGGCGATGAAGGAACTGGCCGAGGCGGCAGGGGTTGAAGGCGCGGTGGTGGTGAACACCTGCGCCGTGACGGCCGAGGCCGTGCGCAAGGCCAAACAGGAAATCCGCCGCCTTGCGCGCGAAAATCCCGGTGCGCCAGTGATCGTGACAGGCTGCGCGGCGCAGACCGAACCGGAAACCTTCGCCGCCATGCCCGAGGTGACGCGGGTCATCGGCAACCATGAAAAGATGCAGGCCGAGACATGGGCATCCTTGCGCCCTGCCGATTTCATCGGCGAGACCGAGAAGGTCCAGGTCAATGACATCATGGCCGTGCGCGAAACCGCAGGCCACCTGATCGACGGCTTTGGCCGCCACCGCGCCTATGTGCAGGTGCAAAACGGCTGCGACCATCGCTGCACCTTCTGCATCATCCCCTTTGGCCGGGGGAATTCCCGCTCGGTCCCGGCGGGCGTGGTGGTCGAACAGATCCAAAGTCTGGTGGACAAGGGCTTTCTCGAGGTGGTGCTGACCGGCGTCGATCTCACCTCATGGGGTGCCGACCTGCCCGGCGCGCCGCGCCTTGGCGATCTTGTGATGCGCATCCTGCGGCTGGTTCCGGACCTGCCGCGCCTGCGCATCAGCAGCATCGACTCGATTGAAGCCGATGAAAACCTGATGCTGGCGATTGCCACCGAACCCCGCCTGATGCCGCATTTGCACCTGTCGTTGCAGGCGGGCGATGACATGATCCTGAAACGGATGAAACGACGGCATCTGCGCGACGATGCGATCCGGTTCTGCGAAGAGGCCCGGCGCCTGCGGCCCGAAATCACCTTTGGTGCCGACATCATCGCGGGCTTTCCGACCGAAACCGAAGAGATGTTTGAAAACAGCCTGAAGCTGGTCACCGATTGCGACCTGACCTTCCTGCATGTTTTCCCCTTTTCCGCCCGCAAGGGCACGCCCGCCGCGCGCATGCCGCGCGTGCCGGGCGACCAGATCAAATCCCGCGCGGCCCGCCTGCGCGCTGCAGGGGACGCCGCCCTTTCCCGCCATCTGGCCGCCCAGATCGGCCAGACCCACCGCATCCTGACCGAAAGCCCCCGCATAGGCCGGACCGAACAGTTTGCCGAGGTGAGCTTTGCCACCGACCAGCCCGAGGGCCAGGTGGTGAGCGCGCGCATCAGCGGCCGGGCAGAGGAGAGGTTGCTGGCCGGGTAAGCCTCCGGCGGGGGTATTTGGGCCAAGATGAACGGGCAGGCATCCCGGCCAAAGGTCAGGCGGGGCGCGGATTGGCGCCGGGGCAAAGGCGCGTGCTTGCCTAGGC
>Ga0194133_10007199_pt1 | contig 13424 bp, 11 predicted proteins | sample TA2KigOf40mmetaG_FD_155448 | JGI IMG/M metagenome (GOLD analysis project Ga0194133, IMG submission 155448) | Freshwater microbial communities from Lake Tanganyika, Tanzania - TA2015055 Kigoma Offshore 40m | ecosystem: Environmental > Aquatic > Freshwater > Lake | place: Tanzania: Lake...
TTAGGTTAAGTTAGGTTAGGTTAGGTTAGGTTAGGTTAAGTTAAGTTAAGTTAGGTTAGGTTAGATTAGGTTAGGTTAGGTTAGGTTAGGTTAGGTTAGGTTAGGTTAGGCTAAGTCAGGTTAGGGTAGGTAAGGGTAGGTTACATTAGGTTCGGCTAAGTTAGGTTAGGTTAGGCTAGGCTAGGCTAGGTTAGGTTAGGTTAGGCTAGGTTAGGTTAGGTTAGGCTAGGCTAGGTTAAGTTAGGTTATGTTAGGTTAGGATAGGTTAGGGTGGTTTGATGAGTTCGTTCGTTCTTCGAGTTGGCTCGTTCTTAAGGTTCAGATTCGATGACTTCTGATAGTATCAATCCTGGGTGGAAGTCTAACAATCAATTTCTTCTCAGTTAATCCTCTGTCTGTTGTCCTTAATTACAAGTCTCATGGCTCTGTAGTGGAGACTTTCTATAAATCTGCCTCTTCCTCAAAAACAGTTAGAATCTCAATCATTTTTTTCCTTGAAGCTTGGTCTCCTCATTGCAATTTTACCATACTGTTATTTACAGCCTTGACAGCAGTTCTATAAGTCTGAAGAACATTTACCACAAAAATGTAAAAATGTGATATATTTTAAATCTAAGGGATCAAAAAAAATCCCTTCAGGTCTGCTCAAAGGTTTGTTTGTGGGTCAGGGGTATGCTCAGGTAGGGTCACAGCTCTAGTTCCAGGTTGGACCCACTAGCCCTGCATAATGTTGACAGGAAAATGTAATATGTATATACTATATGGTTCCTAAAAACCTCCCTTTATTTTTTTTTTTCTAAAATGGGACAGCTTTTCTGTCTGGGGCGTGCTTTGTTTTGATTTATCTGAACTGATGCAACAAGCGAAAATGTCGTGGTATTTCTGAAAAACTGATTTCAGCTTCAATCTAATAGGCTGCTGCCTTTTAATTCTACAAACATTTTTTCATTTATTGTAAAAATAACAAGCTAGTAGTCTGATTCTTTCAAATTGTGTCATTTTTATCAAATTTGATATTGTCTCCTTGGAAACGAAAAGATTTTTTTTAATTTAAAGACATCACATTAGAAATGTAAAATGAACCCACCTCCTGGCCAGAAGATTTGAGTGGGGGTAAGTTCGAGACATTTAAAGAATACCTTTATCAGAGTGAGTTTGCGTTTCTTAGCAAGCGATTATTTCTTAAAATGTTGACATAAAGTTACCACTTTTACCTTTTCAAGAGAAAATGTTGGTTGGTTTGAAAATAATCTGCAAGTAAAATGGCTGAAACGTCTTCATCCAGCAGCTCTAAAAAGGAGCTAGAGTTGGCAAATGCTATCGACATGGAAGCCAAAGCATTCGAAGAGTTGAAAAGAAAACAGAGCATTGGGAAAGTTAACAACATTGGTAAACTGACTTCTAACAACTTCATGAATTTTCATAATCTAATCTCATTTTCTCTCATTACATTGAAGACCACGCGAAGCATTTAAATGCCATTTCAAATAACTTTGGAGAAACGAGCATTGTTACATCTGCAATCAAGCCTAGGCCTAGACCGGGTCATTCTACATTACAAAATACAGAATCTTCAAGAGGCAACTTTCCTCATCCTCAAACATTACCCCTGAGATCAAACAACAATGAATACACTAATGAAGATCTTATAATGTTCGATGCTTCTCTGGGCAATACGAAAGCAGAAAAACTTAAGTCTGCCTTGCCTCATCTGTACGAGGCCAAACCTAATGGTAATCTATGAATGCCTTGAAAAAAATTATTGTAAAAATAATAAAAGGTTTTAATTTAGCCAATCCAGTCCGCGCTTTAATTCCTTTCTCGGTTCCGGACGGAGTTGGCCTTTCCCCCTCTTCTTTAACTCCAGATCAGTCCATGGCATGGTGGCCCAAATCTAACTTCTCAGTTTTTCCAATGTCCAACAGTTTCGAAAGGTCAAGACTTCATTCTCCCCTTTCACCTGGTAACAGTTTGATGAAAGAGTTCAACCGAGCTACCTAATGAGAGCTTTTACTTTTTCAAGGGCTTCTTTCCAATCCAATGCAGAACTCTCTTATTAACGGATCTTTTCAGCCATCAGGAATGGGACTCGTTAAGTCACAGAGTTTGAATACGTTTCCTGAGTTTAACTCATCGAGCCTTTTGGAAAGCAAAGTAGTTTTAGAAGCGAAATGGAATCAGAGTTCTGCCTCTGCTAAAACCAGCCCTGTGCATCAGATAAACCATCAGAAATTACACCCCAAAATGAGATCCACGTAATTCTATTAATTCTTCTTAGAGAGCAAGTCTGGGGCTAAATTCTGTCTGTAGGAACTACAGGCTGATAAAAAAAGATACCGTCTAAACCTTAAAAAAACAGAAAACTTCTAAAAACGAGTTTTCTGCTTTAGAGCTGATGACTATGCTGTGGTGGCGCTGCCCAGACAAAATGAGAGGCATTTGACAAAATTACGTGTAGACATCCTTCCAGATAAAACGAAAATCTCTCCCTCAATTACAAAGCAGGTAATGAAGAACCTCTTTTTGCTATTTTTAACTATAAAAATGTAATCCCTTTTACTTGCACTGTATGGTAAAACCCCTCATACTTTCAATAACTAGTCAGATTACTCAAAGTCTCTTAGTTTAAAAGGAACCATGACAATATTTGTGAATAAGCTCATGAGACAAAAGCATTCTTTCATCTAAATTTTTTTAAACATTTTGCATTTTCAGCAAAACCCATTGGATACGTTTTTGCCACATTCGACAACAGCTTTTAGTGGAAATGAACTGATCGATTTCAAAGAAGAGGATACAGGGAACCGCTTGATAACGAAGGTAGCAGTTGGGGAATTTGATCCTTTAGCTAACAGAAAAAGTGAGTGGCTTTTCTTTAATTTGCTGAATTTTTATTTGAATAAATTTCTTCAAGTATACCGAATATTTACACGCAAATCTTTGTGTTCGATTTTTAGTGGATGCATCCGACCAGATTTACTTTTCAAGTACAAAGTCTGAAGGAAGCCTGTACATGTACCACGATCCTTTCGATTATCTTCATGAACTGGCTCAAAAGCCCTCAGATGAGGTCAATAGTCAGCCATCGCTCCAACTTGAATCAGGAGAAGAGACAGACAGATCTTCTCTAGAATTGATATCAAGACGGAAGAACTACCCAAAAGTTTTCTTATTGACATCCACTCCTGGGGGTGCAGATGAAAAGAAAGTTGAGCGAAGGAAAAAGGAGCGTGAAAAGTATTACCAAAAAACAGGTTAATATAAGTTTTTTTTGTTTTCTGAATAAGTTTAATCTATTTTCTAATATTTAGAGGTTATAATTGGAAAATGCTCTCTTTATCGGGAAACTGATGCGTCCAAAATTGATCCAGGCGAGCCCACTTTTAAGATTTTAATTTTTCATAGATGAACAACAATATTAATTGACATTTTTACGATTTAGAAGTGAAGTGCTTTGTGTCTATGATTTCCAGCTTACGGTCTCAGTTCAAATTCAATGGACCCTTTAATGATGGAGTATGTTTAAGCCCAACCATTGAAACTTTATACCCACCAGACACTTCAGTAAAACTTGTGGTGAAGCCACAAATTGGGTTAGTTTTAGAATCACAAAACTGATGGTATTTTCCAAGCCATATTGTCAATCTTTTTTCTTTTTAGCAAAAAAAGTGATTTTCCCAATCTACCCTCCATCAAGTTTACGTGTAGCGTGGAATCAACCATGAATCACATTCTTATGAAAGTTTTGTCTGACTTAGAAGACCGCGGTCTTGAAATCGCCGTGGACGATGCGTTTATATTTGGTCTCACAGGTTTTAAAAGTTCTAATGTTGTTTTGAATAACTTGGGTGTTAAAGTATATTTTCACCATAGGAATGTCTGAGTATATCTTCAGCGACGAAACAAAGTTGAAAAGTTTGCATTATGTGCACCAGTGTTACAAATTTGACAAAGATGTTGACCTCACTCTTTTGAGAATAAAAGACCTACAAAGACTTCTCTTGAGAAGTGGCAAGTTTTTTTGGAAAGAAGATAGGGTTGATAGATTTTCTACAATTTTTTCTCTTTTAGAACAAGATGACAAAAATGACTCTAAGATTGGATCTCAAGAGATAGCTCCTCTTGATGTTGTCAAGACTATTTCATATGATGAGCTTAAAATTCTTGTTGAATACTTAGACAACGAGATCAAAAGAATGAGTGGAAATGCTGATACTTTATTAAGTAAGCAAAATCTTTGTTATTTAAGATTGATTTAGATTCAATTGTGTCTTTTTGATGCTTTCTAATTATCTTTTGTAAAACTAAATTTTTTTAAAGCATGCTCGGAACAGGGTGTGTTGAAGGCTCTTCGACCATCTAATGTGATTCAATCTGTTAAACACCTTTGTGCATTGCTGGTTAGTTTTCCTTGAATTTTCTTTAGTTCTTTTTTTGCTTAAATATTTAAAACTTTCAGGGTTGTGTTGAAACCTTGGAAGTAACTGAAACCTGTGCAAGCCTTGACGAAAAGTGTCAACTCTTTGAGCAGGTAATGTAAAATTGAGAAAAGCTTTTCATAACAATCAGCTCGTATTTTCCCTTGGATTTAGTCCCGCATAAGAACAAAAAGTATGGTTGCGAAACCAGAGATTGTAGAGGAGCTTAAAGATGGGTATGCACAAGTAGAGATGAAAACAGGAAGTGCATCGAGGGACCAAAATCACGTTGAAGGAATAAAAAGGACTCTTCTCAAGTCAGTTCAATGAAAGCTCACATTATCGTTCAATGTAGCTACTAAAATATTTTGGCTTTAATGACATTCGTAAATTCGATTTTAGAGTCAGAGAAGTTGTTCAAAAGCTTCTAACTGTGTACACGAAAACATTCAGGGTCAACTTTGCTTTTGCCAACCCAGAAGAAATGAAACTTATGTCAGCTGGAGAAACAAGTATTTATGAGAGTAAAGAAACGCTTCTACTAAGAATTTGTGCATTGCACAGGATACAGCCAGACTGGACTTTTGACGATTACATGGTAAAACAGATTGTTATTTCGAATCTTTTTACACAAGTTTTTAGTGACATTATTTACATCTTTAGGTATCTGTAGAAATATTTCATGGCACATGCCCGGTTACACATGAGCCTTTGGCCACGAAGTGGGAAGCCAAATCAATGAGTTTTTATGAAAGAGTAAGAGCATAAATTATCTAAATGTCTTTGGTAGTTATAAAATAGGAGCTTTTTTAATAACGAAGTTTGAATAACTGCACCAATATTAAACAATTTGATCATATTCTTATTTATAAGCCTAGCAAACCTCAGTTGAACGACGTTAAAATGTTTTCATAATTTTAAAGATGAATTAAAAATATTTTTTTACTAGGTGGTATTTGATGTTTGGATTGATACTGTTGGAATATGCAGTCTGCCACGAGAGTCTCGAATCGTTCTCAAGTTGTTTGGCAGAAAGGCAGAAGTGGTTGACAAACAGACCAAGTACAGACACTTTCAAAGAAATAAAGCAAAAAATATCAATGCTCAAAATGATTTTTCAGATACAAGACAAAAGACGTTGGGTGGGCTTCTCTACAGATATTCAACTTTGAAAACTACCTGTCTCAAGGTAGTTTTCTTCTTCCACTTTGGCCGTCTATGGAGGCAGAGAGAAAAATAGGACCAGCTCCCGACAGCAGTAGTCACCCAACAGCTGATTCTTGCCCACTGGTATGTTTAACCCTCAGATTGAAATTTTGAGGGAGGGCTTAAAATTTCAACTTTTTCAAATTTAGATAAGCATCGAGCTTCCGGAATTGGTGATTCCTGTCAAATTTCCAAAGGAAGTTCCTGTTCAGCACCCACCGAGGGATGATTACATTTTTGAAGAATTGGGACCAGACCTACAGGCCGAGTTGCTCGACCTTTGTGATCAGGTACACAAAAAATTAGAAAAAGAGGTTACCCATGTATTGATGATCCCATTGGTGATTTTAAAAGGACCTCATAACATTTCGCAATTGCAAGACAGAAGCCCGCGAAGTATTCTGGGAGAAGCGTTATTACTTGAGAGGCATTTCAGGGTCTCTTCCAAAAGTCCTTTTGTCAGCCAATTCTTGGGACTATGCGAGCTTACCAGTTCTTTACGGCACCCTAGAATTTTGGAAGAACCCAGCACCTATGGACATTCTCCAGCTTTTGCTCCCTTGCTTTCCAGATACTCGAGTTAAAGAAGTAATGCTTTACAATATTCTAAAAACTCAAACATAGTGGATAATCAATATTATTTTCTATCAGGTTGCCATAGGTTGGCTCAACTCCATTTCCTCTGATGAGCTGGTCGATTTTCTGCCACAAATGGTGGAAGCACTGAAATATGAAACATGGTTCGTTTCACAAGAACGATCAAAATCTGATCAAAAGTCAAAGTTTAGCTTTTACAGGCCATCTTCTTCTTTGGCAAAGCTTCTTCTAGAGAGATCATTAATGTCTCCTCGTGTAGCCCATTCTCTTTATTGGCTCTTGACACAATCTCTTCCTGGAGAATCGCCTCAGAACTCTTCCTATAACCAAGAAGACGAAAGTGTGCTCGATCCAATGTCTAAGATGAAAGTTGCAAGATACAAACGTAGACTCCAAATGTTTATGAGGGCTTTGTACATTATCGTAGGTAAAAAATAAGCCCTCATTTCACAACCAAAAAATTATCTATTGTAGCTGAATTGACAAATATTCAAATAGGTTCATCTTTGAGGAACTCTTTTCTGAAACAACAAGAGCTGATCCGCTTATTAAGAAAGGCAGCCTTAGATGTAAGAGAATCAAAAGAAGGTGTTAAAATGGGAATACTTCAGAGTCACCTTGCTCAGGTATGCATCTTACATTTCAATCATAAGCAGAGCTTTTCTTTCTTCATCCTTTTCATGGAAATTTGAATTTTTACATATTTTGTTTTAAGATTGATGCTCACCTCAGGGATGGCAACTCAACCCTTATTCCACTTTCGATTGGTCTTGTAGCTAATAGCTTAGACACAGGGTAATAAATTTTGAGATGCACTCTCCAAGTAATTTAGTAACCACAATAAATCATATTTTTAGATCTTCGTCATTTTTTCCATCAAATACCCTTCCACTAAAACTGATGTTCCTGTCAGAAAACGGTGATTATATTCCTGCCATGTTCAAAGTTGGCGATGACATGAGACAAGATCAACTGACCATGCAGATGGTCAAGTAAGTTGTTTGTCTGGCTATGGAAGAAATCGATCATACTAAAATTATTTTTTTAGGTTGATGGACAAGCTGTGGCTGCGAGAAGGTCTCGATCTGAAAATGATTACATTTTCATGTGTCCCCACGGGATACAAACATGGGATGATAGAGTTGGTCACGCAAGCGAAAACTCTTCGCGAGATTCAAGTCAATATTATCTGTTGTTAAACTCCTGAACTAGACTGATTTAATATTATCCCTTACTTAGGTTACCAATCATGGTCCTGCGGGAAGTTTTCGAGAATCGTCTATAACTGAATGGTTGAGGAAGCACAATCCTTCTCAGCTTGAATTCAATACTGCAGTCACAAATTTCACCAGATCGTGTGCAGGATATTCGATCGTTACATACATTCTTGGAATTTGTGACCGTCACAATGACAACATAATGCTAAAGCAAACTGGACATCTTTTTCACATTGACTTTGGAAAATTTCTCGGCGATTATCAAACTTTTAAAGGGTTCAAACGGGACAGGTCACCGTTCGTCTTGACGCAAGGTATTTCGCACCCAAAAGTATCATGTATTTCACTTTTTTGCACGTTTTTATTTTTGTGATTAGATATGCTTTATGTGATCAATGGAGGGAACAAACCTTCTCAGAAATTTCAAGATTTTGTCGATCTGTGTTGTAAAGGATACAACATCATCAGAAAAAATGGAAACCACTTGCTGAACATGTTTGCCTTAATGGCCTCATCGGGAATTCCTGGTTAGAATAAAAAGGTTTTTTAATTATATTTCCTGCTGATGTTATTTTTACGTAGGGGTAACTCATGAAGCAGTCACCTATGTTCAAAATGCACTTTCGCCAGATCTGTCGAGTGCAGAAGCTGCAGATGCCTTTGCAAGACTGATAGAGGAATCCCTTTCTAATCGATTTACTCAGGTGAAGTTTGATTGAAAGGCCATCTGTTGTCAGCTAATATTCAAGTAATTTTTATGTTAGGTGAACTTTTTCATTCACAACCTAGCACAGGCCCGCTTCAGTGATGAAGCAAGTGGGGATAGCGAAGGCAAAAGAGATCCTGAATTATTGTCATTCTCCTCCAAAAAGTACTCAATGAAGACAGATGGAAGGATCAAAAGTGTCAGCGTGTATGGAATACAGGTTTCATAGATTACCAAAAAAAGAGCCAAAATAAAAAGCTCTCAAGTGAATTTTAATATATTTCAGAAACGGTATCTTCCTGAGCGACATTACTTATTCATTTTAAAAATTGCAAGACACAGTGAAAAAGGAGAAACTCAGATTTTCAGGTGATACAGTTTTTCATGAGCACGTTTAATTTTTATTTAGCATTGAATGTCTCAATTTTAATTATCTCTATGGTTCATAACATCGAAGTCTCATTTTTTCCAGAACTTATAAGGAGTTTTGCGAGCTCTGCTCCAAGCTTAATCGCTCTTTTCCCAAATGTGGTCTACCCACTATAGAAAAAGGGCTTCATTTGGGTCGACAAGAAATCCGGGAAGTAGCTGAACGACGAAAACAAGAAGTTGGAATATTTCTTGAGAGACTTTTTAAATTGGAAAATCGAATTAGTCATAGCGACTTGGTAAAACCTCATCATAATTCACAGTGAATAAACTGCATTAAACTTAATTTTTCTTTATTGTCCTCCTAGGTTTACACTTTTTTTCATCCTATTTTGAGAGACGAGGAAGAGACAGACATAAGGTATTTTTTATTCTATTTTTGGTCGACCTGTCATAATATTCTTATTGTACTTTTTCAGTTTGCGGAAGCTCAAAGGTCCAAATCGGAAGTCATCGACATCTGGAGGACAAATTCAGGGGAAATTGAAGCTATCTCTCGAATATCATCGAAATTCATTACTTATTCTTGTGTGCCACGCGAAAGATTTGGTTGTACCGGATTTAACCAGAGAAGAGCCGAACTCATATGTGAAAATATACTTGCAACCAGATCCTGAGAAAGTCACCAAGCGAAAAACAAGGTTCATTTTAAAAGTGTTTAAAATTTTATTCGTTTGTATCTAGCTTTTTTTAATCATTCCAGAGTCATTCACAAAAATTGTCACCCATCATTCATGGAGACAATCGAGTATAGGTAAGAAATATTTATTTTTATTGCTCATTTATTGTTGTATTTATTTGTGACAATGAATGAGCAATAAATATTCAATAAATTTTGCTTAATTATTTTATGTCCAAAACGAATATAAAGAATTTCTTTGACTCCACAGAATCAACTGGGACATACTGAAAAATCGCACTTTGCAAGCCTCAGTTTGGAACACTGACCGTTTTCAAGAAAATCAGTTTCTAGGTGGTGTTGAAATTCCACTTGAAAAACTCAATCTGGAGAAAAAAGATGATGCAAAATGGTATTCGTTAACCAACCTGAAACGTATGTCAAGCCAAAGAATGGCCTGAATGAATTCAATCGAGAATCTTGTCAATTGACCCCAATCCTAATTGTGGAACTATTATTTTATTAGCTTTCATTTTTATGAATATTTTCTTAAGCATTAACTAACTGCCTCTTTCAAGGTGGTCACTTACCAAAGTGCAAGTGAGCTTTCATGCGCCAAAACCTTAATTTTTTATTCTTATTAGAAAATCAAGCATTTGTTTTAAGCCAAGTATACAGCATCTAGTATTCTTGAGTATTTTTTTTTACATAAATTATAAATTATATTTTTATACCCAAGTTGGTCTAATTAATATCAATGAAATTATGCTTTGAAACTTGTTTTACTTAATTGATTTTTAACTGTGCAGTGTCTTATTCTGAAAATAAAATACACTAGGCATTATACATTGTTTTACTCAGAAACTTGCTAACTTTGGAAAACTTTTTGTGTGACTGAATCACACAATTTGCTCTTGCTTTGAATGGCATTGAATAATTTCTAAACGCAATGTTCCCTTATTTTAGAAGTAAGTTACAAATTGGATTTTTAATGATTATCCTTGATTTCTTCACTTAAAGTTAGGGGATTATATATATTTTTTTATCTCTTCCTTAACTCTTTTGCATTCTAATTGTAAGTTCTTTTTTACAATGGATTACTTTTTAAGAGTGCAGAGTGAATGCCATGTTGACAGAATGAATAATTAGTGGTCATCTTTTTCATTGATGTTTTTGATCTGGGCATATTGATGCAGACATATAAGCAACCATTACAAATGCTTTCCAATTTTGCACTTGGGGACGGTTAACATTCTATCGTTTCATAGCCTTTCAACCACAGGTGAACTAAAAACAATTAAAACTGTAGGATTTTATACAAAATAAAAGTTACATAAATAGACAAAAATAAATGAATATTCATTTGATTGTTTGCAAATTGCAAATGTTATAAGACTCAATAAATCCAATCTGTTGTCTGGAGATAATCTTTTGCTCTGTTTGGAAAAGATGGCCTTGTCCAAGATTTTATCAAAAGCCTTGTATCTTCATCGAGCACTTCTGCCGTGACACTTTTGCGCAAGAGGCTCTTCATGCTATCCCTGACATCTGCCAGGCCATCTAAAGGGCTAAAATAAGAATACTAATTAACCTTTTTGAACATGTTTTTTCCGCTGTTGAAAGAGGCTTTACCATAAGGTCAGTTTGGCAACTTTAGGTAAGACTGTTTCGTAAAACCTGTCAGCCCAGATGACTGTGGTGACCAATCCATAGTTCAGAGCCTCGCACGCAGTTAATCGTTTAGAGTAAAGAAACAATTCGTTCAAAATCAAATGGCTCCCTTTGAAGGAATAAAAATGTAAGTGATACTGGTTAGAGAATATGCATTAAAAACATCTTGAACCTGTCATAGTGTGTGAGGGACAACCCTCTGGAATTTGACCAAGTATTCCATACTCTGTTCTGAATTCTGCTCTATCACTAGCATAAACCAAATCAAAAAAGGGTAAAATGGTTACTCCAAAGCCACGAGCCATTCCATTGACTGCCGCAATGATAATTTTGGGGAATGCAGTAATGCAGGAGAGAAGTTTGTTGATGGCTACTGCCATACTCTCTGCTGACTTACGCTGTTTCTCTAATGAATCATACGCAAGAAGTGAAAGATCAACCCCCTGTAAAATGGTCAAATATGAATTTTGATTTAAAAAAATTAAGGGAAAACTATTCACCTGACAAAATATTCGACCCATTCCAGTAAAAATAACAGCTGAACATGTTGTTTCTTCCTCCAAATGGCACAGAGCATCAATTATCTCATTACATACAGAGGCACTTAATGCATTCTTCAACCCTGTCGATGAGGTGTTCAGTACAATCTAGGTCATAGGAAAATATTTCTAACCAAATTTGATCACACGTTTCTTGCTTGTTCAGCCGGACCTGCGCGAAAGTATCGTGTTTCTTGATCGTGATATCACGGTAGCTTTTGGAAACGACAGTCCATTTCGACAATGGCTGCTGGGCAGGTAGCCTTTGGTGATGACGGAAATAAACGTTCGATACAGATGATACATCTGAATTCAAGCTATCATTTGGACTCGACGAAGAATCGCCGCAAACATTCGAAAGAACAGAAGAAGGTTGTGATCCGTCCAGAGATAAAGAAAATTTACCTTAAAGAAAAATTTCTAACGTAGATAATCACCTTATTATTATTGTTTTAATGTGGATTACTGTGAGAACTCCAGAGTCGAACGTAATGTTTGGACGGCAATGATTTGAGAAAGTTTAAGGTAGGTGGATTCGTAAGAGACTCCTAAATGTGAAGACCCCGTTGGGTAAAGAAATACAAACTTATTATAAAAGATGGCATTACGATTTCGATGGACTTTTTTGAATGATTTGCTGAATTGGAGGCCTCCTCTTTCTTCCAAAGGATTATTTTTTTGGTATCACTTTGGGTTGGTTCTAATAAAAATAATCTGCTGAAGTGTTTGCGAACATGGGAAGTAGAAAGCAGGCTGAAAACCAGGATTACCAGGTAGTTCATTTTTTATGTCCTTGCATGTTCTAGAAAAAAGGCTTGTTGAAGATGCTTTTTTTGTTGACTTTGGCATTCGGTGACTTAAAGGCGAAGAGTATGAAGTTTGGCCATAACTAGTGGTAATGCATTAAAAGGAATGAAAAAGACAAAAGTAAACTACATTCTTTTGAGTACCTGTTGGAAAAGCTCAGTAAAGGGACCCTTCTTCTACATGCAGGTAATGCGTGCAATAGGTTGATGACTCCCTCATCTTGATGTAATTTTATAACCTCATTCATGCTCACACTATTTGACAATCGGAGTCGTTCTCCATTCTCAGTTGTACTGTCTTTGTCCGTGACTTTTTTCTTATTGGGAACGATCGAATCTTCATTTGTTTTCTTCCTCGCATGTTTCTTTCCTGGAGGTCGGCCCACTTTGTTAGGTCTACTCTGGTTTGAAGAAAGCTCATCTATGTTTTCTGAGAAAATTAACCTGTCATCCTCTTTTTCTTCACAGTTTTACAATCTTCGTGAAGAAAATTACCTGAATTCTGAGACGTGGAGATTTCAGAATGATTTTTTGGGCTCACCGGAGCAGAAATTGTCCTCGAAGAGACGGGTGATTTTGGAGACAAAGTTCCCGAACTGAAGGTGTAAACTTTTTTTTTGCTTTTCAGTTTTAATTTGTCAAAAAAAAACTTATACCCATCGACAGCAAGAGGACCACTAGGCTTTGCATCCATTAACCTTGTAACGTCAAGAGCTTTTCTCAGATCAAGAGCACTTGTTTGTGGCATGGTCTGTGAAAAACTATTGAAGGAGCCCGTAAGAGACAAGGGTCGTTGGCGGTTACCTAATAAAAAAAATGTGCCACCATGAGACATTAAAAAAGAGCAATGGAATCAATCATAAAAAAGTAATCTACGTGCCTGCGGTCGAGTTGTTATAAATCAAGCAATCTTTTGTTGCCATACTTTTGGTTTAAAAAACAATAAAGAAGAGAGACACACAGTTTTTGTAAAAAGTTCACACTTATCCTCGTGAACAAGAAAGGCTCTCACTTCTGAAAATAAAAACTAAAGTGAGTCACATAGCTATCTGAATTTTTTTGACTCATTCCACGCAATGCAAAATCTTCTTTTTTTTTTTACCAAAGTCTTTGAGCTTATTTTCCACGTGAACCGTTGCGTTAAGACATGTGGGAAGAGAAATTAGACAAATTTATTCTGCCGGGACATTTTTTAACGTGTCAACACGTGTTTAAT
>Ga0194133_10007204_pt1 | contig 13418 bp, 16 predicted proteins | sample TA2KigOf40mmetaG_FD_155448 | JGI IMG/M metagenome (GOLD analysis project Ga0194133, IMG submission 155448) | Freshwater microbial communities from Lake Tanganyika, Tanzania - TA2015055 Kigoma Offshore 40m | ecosystem: Environmental > Aquatic > Freshwater > Lake | place: Tanzania: Lake...
AACCGATGCGATTCGAAGCCGCAACCAGGTAGTAAGTGGCACGGTGAGAATGCTACTGGCAGCAATTACCAATGAAGAGGTGGCTGGTAAGGCGGCGAAGGTATTAACCGATGCGGAGATTATTACCGTCTTATCTAGAGAGGCTAAAAAAAGGCGGGAAGCGGTTGAGGCATATACCCAAGCCAAGCGCGATGATTTAGCAGTTAAGGAAAAAGCAGAGTCGGCAGTAATTGCCAATTACCTACCTGCGCAATTAACACAGGATGAGATTAAAAAGTTAATTCAAGAAGCAATTACTGAAACAGGCGCCTCAGGTCCTGCTGGTATGAAATTGGTAATGAAGGTATTACAACCTAAGATTGCTGGTAAGGCAGATGGTGGTATGGTATCTGGATTAGTAAAAAGTTACTTAACCACCTAGATGTCTGATATCAAATACTTAATAGATACTTATTATCTAAATTTTGAGAATTTTTCACACCAAACAAGTTCGCATTGGAAAAAATATGGGACACTTTCAAACATATCCTTTAAGCGAACATTGAATAAATTAGGGGGTTTGAATCTTAAAAATCAAAATTTTGAATATGTAAAATATTTGAAACTACAAGGGGGGGGATTTGGAGATTTTAAGAAATTATCAGTTTTTAATTTTATCGTTAATTACCCAATTTTAATATACTTGTTCTTAAAATATTGGCGAACTCTTAAGCTAAATACTTTTTTAACTACTTTAAAATATTCAATTAAGACCCGCCAAATCTTTAGCTATGACTTAACTAGAATGGCCTTAACTTTAGATTATTTGACTAAAAAACTTGAATTTCTTCCCACGTCAACTATAACTATTGTTGGAGATGGATATGGCCGCTTGGGGTGCTTACTGAAAGCAAAGTTTCCAGACTGCAGAATAATTCAAATCAATTTAGGGCGGACTCTTTTATTTGATTATTATTATTCATTTAAATTCCTTCCTACTCTAAACCATAAATTGATCAGGGAAAACAATGATTTTTCTGATTTTGATTTTGCTTATATTGAGGCAGAGTTATATCAAAACTTCAAATTCTCTAGCGATATATTTATCAATATTGCGTCGATGCAAGAAATGAATATGAATCAGATTACAGGTTACTTTGATTTGATTAAAAGTCAAGTAAAGAGAACACACTTTTATTGTTGCAACAGAATTTCGAAAATACTACCTGACGGTAGTGTAATCAATTTTTATGAATACCCATGGAGGAACTTAGAAATTTTGGACGATGAATTGTGTCCTTGGTACCAAACTTTCCCAACCCTAAAGCCACCTTTTATTAAAAAATTTGACGGCCCTATTCAGCATAGATTAGCTAAGTTAATTTGATGACCTTCAGGTAGTATAGGAATCTATGAAGTATGAATATGCCACAGTTCCACTACTTTCACATGCAACAAAGCAGATCTTAGATACCTGGGGAAGTGATGGTTGGGAGTTAGTACAGGTTATTCCAGCACCTGGCACAGGTGAGCAATTAGTTGCTTATATGAAGCGAGAGTTAAAGTGATTAAAGATAAGTTAAAAGAACTTGGTTTAACTCTACCAACTGCTGCACTACCAGTGGCTGCGTATGTGCCAGCAGTTAAAACAGGGAACTTAGTATTTGTAGCAGGCCAATTGCCACTAGTTGATGGCAAGATTGTTAAAGAGGGCAAGGTTGGCAAAGAGGTAACACCAGATGAAGCAAAAGATATGGCCCAGCTTTGTGCGCTAAATGCTTTAGCTGCAATCTCATTGGTTGTTGATGTAGATAAAATTGAAAAGATTGTTAGAGTAGGTGGCTTTGTAAATGGCATTCCTGGATTTACCGCAATTCCACCCATTATTAATGGCGCAAGTGATTTATTTATAAAATTATTTGGTGAGGTAAATGGCAAACATGCTCGAACTACTGTTGGAGTGTCAGAGTTGCCTCTTAATTCACCAGTTGAGATTGAAATAATAATTCAGTTATATTCCTAGAAATCTTCAAAAATAATTTATAACTAACCTAATAAATAATTTTAAGGATAATTAAAATGACCAAAAATCATTTATTTAGCTCCTCAGTTTAATAAAAATAGATTTTGAGATAGCTCTTGAGACTCGTTTAAACCAATACCCTGAATATGTCCTTGTAGCGATATACTGTTGAAATGAACTGCCTTGTTATTGGCCTGGGATCAATAGGTATCAGGCATAAGGAAGTTCTAGACCAAATGGGTATGAATACATTTAGTTTATCGAAACATTATCCAAAATCAGATAAAAACTATCATAATCTTGAAGAAGCTTTAGAAAAAATTGACCCTAAATATGTAGTTGTTGCAAATGAAACTTATCTACATTTAGAGACAGTATTAAAATTAATTAATTTGCAATACAAAGGTAAATTACTAGTAGAGAAGCCATTAGACTTTAAAATGGAATCTTTATCTGTTTCGAATTTCATTACATTTAGTGTTGGATTTAATTTAAGATTTTTACCTTTACTGCTAAAATTACAAAAATTCCTGAATAATTCTGATCTAGAAATTTTTTTGGTAGAAATTTACTATGGAAATTTATTTTCTAATTGGCGAGATGCCTCAAGACGTAAAAATAGTTATTCATCTAATACTGCAAAAGGCGGTGGAGTTCTGCGAGATTTTTCTCATGAAATTGATTTAATTTTTTGGTTATTTGGATTACCAAAAATAAATTTTGCCTATGGTACGAGATTAGGAAGAGAAACTTTCGACTCAGATGATATATGGTTTATTTCAGTATCTACCGATAAGGTCCCAATTTTGTCGCTAACTCTTAATTCTTTAGATACTAATAAAAAGCGAGAAATTAGATTATTAACGTCTCTCGGTACCATAATCTTGGATCTTGAGCACAATAAATTTTTTACTGAGCAAAAACAAACAAGTTTTAAGGTTTCAATAGCTGAAACATACAAGTTGATGCACGGGAATATCTTGCTTAGTGCCAGTCCCAGGTATGCCACTTTTGATGATGGAATAAGAGTAGATAATTTTATTTATTCTGCTGAAAATGTAAGAATCGAGTCATAAATCCATGAAGAGGATCGCGACAATTTGTGCTCGTAAAGACTCTAAGGGTTTACCGGGGAAAAATAAGCTTTTGTTGAACGGGTTACCTTTGTTTGGATTAGCCATTAGACAAGCAAAGATGAGTTCATATTTTAGCGAAGTGGTAGTGTCGACAAACGACCCTGATATTTTGAATGATTCAATGAAGTTTGGCGCTGATTTAATCATTGAGCGACCATCAGTTTTGTCTACAGATACAGCTGGTAAACCAGCTACGATTTTGCATGCTTTTATTGAATCTGAAAGGTATTTCAACACAAAGTACGACACAGTAGTTGATTTAGATGTTACTTCTCCACTGAGAGTTTCAGAGGACATATGCGGCGCCATAAATCTATTGGAAGAGAAAAAGGTTTGTTCCGTTGTAACTGCCTGCGATTCTCATAGAAACCCGTATTTCAATTTGTTAGAATTAAATGATTCAAATCATGCTAAATTAACTAAGGAAACATTTTCTCCAGTTCTCAGCCGTCAAGAAGCTCCGAAGTGCTTTGATATGAATGCCGCAGTACATGTATGGAATGCTACAGACTTAAAAAGTAATCCAGTAATTTTATATCCAAATACTCTTATATATAAAATGCCTGCTGAAAGATCATGGGATATAGATTCATTTTTTGATTATGAGATTGTTAAGTTTCTCTATGAAAAGCAATTTGGTTAAGTAAAAATGAGAAACCTATCACAAAATTTTCTGTTCACAAAAAATGTTATTCTGATTGCCGGTGGTAATGGGTTAATAGGAACTGAGTTGGTTAGTCAATTATGCGAGACGAAAGCTAAACTTGTAGTTATTGATATAGAAAGTAGTAAGTTACCTAATGTTCAAAATCTACATTATTATAAAGTGGGAAAAAATTTCTCACAAAAAGATGTTCTTGTATTGATAAATTCGATTGAAAATGATGTAGGTCCAATTAACGGTTTAATTAATTGTATGAACTATAAGTTTTCTGATGAAAAAGAATACTTTACTAATTTCTATGACTATTCCTTTGAAGTATGGAAAGAAATAATAAATGGAAATTTAAATAATTCTTTTCTACTTAGTCGTGAGGTAGGTCTACGTATGGCCAACAGAAAATCAGGTTCAATTGTAAATTTTTGTTCGATATATGGTGCAGAGTTTGCACCAGATTTTAAGATTTATGAGAATGTAAGTATAAATGGTCATTTAATGACAACTCCGATACCTTACTCTGTTTCTAAAGGTGGAATTCAGGCTATGACAAAACACATGGCAACATACTGGGCGAAGTCGGGCGTTCGCATAAATTCTATTAGCCCAGGAGGCGTATTGAATAATCAGGATGATGACTTCGTAAAAGCTTATAGCATTCGAGTTCCAATGGGAAGAATGGCAAAAGTTGAGGAAGTAGTTGGACTACCAATTTTCCTGTTAAGCCCACTCGCGTCTTATATTACAGGTCAGAATTTTTTTATAGATGGAGGTTTGAGTTCATGGTGAGGAACACACATTCAATCTTTTGGTGTTCCAATTGTCTAAATATGAGTACTAGGCCGAGAATTACTTTTGACAACCTAGGTAGATGTAATGCATGTCAGTGGAGTGAAGAAAAAAAATCATTAAACTGGGAAAAAAGAATCGACCAATTGAAAAAAATTTTACAAGAGCATAGGTCAAATGATGGATCGCATGATTGTGTAGTACCTGTAAGTGGTGGGAAAGATGGCTCATACGTAGCCTATCAATTGAAACATGTTTTTGGAATGAATCCCTTGACAGTTACCGTCAACCCAGCGTTGTCCCTAAACTTAGGGAATAAAAATCTTGAAAATTTTATTTCTTCAGGTTTTACAAATTTAAAAATGAGTTTAAATCCCTTCGTACTTAAAGAAGTAAACAAAGTTGGATTTATTGAATGGGGATTCCCTTATTACGGATGGTTATTGGGGATAATGACAGTACCGGTTCGTCTAGCGCTTAATCTTGGTATAAATCTAATTTTTTATGGTGAAGATGGTGAAATTGAGTACGGTGGCTCTGTTGAAACAAAGCAGTTACCTTTTTATGACATAGAATATATGAGGAGAGTGTATTTTGAGGGAGGGCAAGATCAAATTCTGAAACTTGCTCAAATAACAAACAGTGATCGATTTTGGTTTCAATTCCCAAATTATAAAAGCAACATAATGTCTGAATTAAAGCTTTTACACTGGTCATATTTTGAGGATTGGAATCCTTACAGGAATTATCTACATGCAAAAAAATTTGCGGGACTAGAAGAATCAACAACAACTAATGAAGGCACATTTACTAATTTTGCTCAGAACGATCAGGCGCTATACGCACTTCATACCTATCTCATGTATCTAAAATTCGGTTTTGGCAGGGCAACTCAAGATGTAGGAATCGAAATTCGTAGGGGAGCTATGAGTCGAGAGCAGGGTATAAATCTAGTTAATCTTTATGATGGACAGTATCCAGAAATTTTTGAAAATTTGTATCTTGATTACTATGAAATGACAAAAATTGAATTTCAAAAAGTTTTGGACAGATATACAAATAAGAAATTATTTGAAATTGTTAATGGGCGAGTACTATCCAAATTTAGGATTGTCTAATGCAACCTTTGATAGTAGATACAGGATTTGCAAATATTATTTCAGTAAAGAAGGCATTAGAATTTTTGGGCTACTTTCCTATTGTTAGTAAAGATCCTCGTGTAATTAGTCGTAGTGGTTCACTCATATTACCGGGTGTTGGAAACTTTCAACACGTTATTAAACATTTGAAAGATTTACATATAACTGATGCAATTTTGGAGTCCCTGCAGAATCCCAACCATAAAATCCTTGGAATTTGCCTCGGCTTACACCTCCTGGCAGACTCCAGTGAAGAAGGGGGTAGTGAATTCGGACTAGGATTAATTCAGGGTAATTGCAAAAAGATCACACCAAGCTATGATACAAAAATTCCTCATATTGGTTTTAATTCAATTCAAAAAATTAGGGAAAGCAAATTGCTCTCCGGTATACCAGAAATGCATGACTTTTATTTTATTCATAGTTATTGTTTTAGTCCAGGATTAACACCAAGTACTACTGCAATCACAGAATATGGACAATCCATAAGTTCAATTATCGAATTTGAAGATAGAATTTTTGGAACTCAATTCCATCCTGAAAAGAGTCAGAAAACTGGCTTGAAGATTTTTAGCAATTTCTTGTCTGTATAAAATGTTAAAAAAAAGAATCATTTTTGCTTTGCTATATCAAGATGGATTTTTTTGTCTAAGTAGAAATTTTAGATTGCAAAAAGTAGGAGATATTAATTGGCTTTTAAAAAGTTATAATTTCGAAGAAATATCTGGAGCAATAGATGAATTAGTTATTTTAAATTTAAGCACGAATGCATTTGATCACAGAGATTTTATTTTATGTGTTGAAAAAATTCAAAAAAATTTTTTTATTCCTATTACTCTTGGTGGAAATGTTAGAAAAGTCAAAGATGCAGATAGATTATTTTCTTTTGGAGCAGATAAAATTGTTCTAAATACCCTGTTTTTTGAAAATAGTGACATAGCCGCCGAAATAGTTAGCCAATATGGTTCACAAGCCGTGATCGCAAGTGTGGATTACAAGAAAAATGAATTAAGTGACTATACGAATTATATGACTCATAATCGTGAACAAAAACTTTCAGAACTAGAATTGATTAATCATTTGCAAAAAGTGCAGGTTCTCGGGTGCGGTGAGATTTTAGCAAGATCTGTCGAACGTGATGGAACAGGAAATGGGCTAGATCTGGCATTTTTAGACTTTGTACCAGATAATGAGATTACTGTCCCACTGATTATTGCAGGGGGTATAGGTAAAAGTGATCACATGATCGCAGGTCTGCAGAACTCTAGAATAAATGCAGTGTGTACCGCGAATTTACTAAATTTTATGAATAAGAGCCTTTTGCAAGCCCGAAGATCTATTGAATCAAAAGGATTACCAGTTGCAAAAATTCTAGATTGAGTATTTTTTAAAATATCGAGAGATGTAATAAGTAATTTTTTGCAATTGCTCTACTTGTAGAAGCGTAGAAGATGGTAAGCATAGCCAGGAATCAAACGCATCCATGGAATCCTGATATTGGAAACCTTCCGTCGCATATTCCTTAAATGCAGGCTGAATATTTAAGGGGTAGAAAATTCGTCTAGTCTCAATTTGATTATCAAGCAGATAATTTGCCAAACCTAGAGTATCTTCTTTGTTTGTTATTTTTATTATAAACAGCCAGTTTGAGTTTGTTACTCCAGGACTTTCTACAGAAAATCTCACAAAATCTGGACACAAATGTGCTAATAGTTCTTTGTACAACTGCGCATTATTTTGTTTTGCAATAAGAAATTCGTCAATGCGTTGTAATTGTGCACAACCTATCGAGGCTTGTAGATTGGAGAGTCGCATATTAGTACCCAATATTTCATGCCAATATCTATTGTTAGGCGAAAAACCATGACTTCTGATCATTTTTCCCCTAGACAATAGATTTTTGTCCTTGAATACAACCATTCCTCCTTCACCCGTTGTAATTAGCTTGTTTGCGTAGAAAGAAAAAACCCCGATGTCTCCAAAGGTTCCGACATGTTGCTCTAAAATTTTAGTACCTAGTGCCTCAGCAGAATCTTCTACTACATATAGATCAAACTGTCTTGCTATCTCAAGCAATTTTGACATTTCAGCTGCATTGCCGTAAAGGTGAACAGGTATGATTGCTTTTGTATTATTTGTGATGGCAGAACTTATCAAGTTTGTGTTTATACAAAGTGTATCAGCGCAAATATCCACGAACACTGGCTTAGCTCCAACTTGACGCACAGCATTCGCTGTAGCACCAAAAGTTATGTTGGGTATGATTACTTCATCCCCTACTCCAATATCAAGCATGCTTAACGCCAATACAAGTCCCATTGTTCCGTTAGAGACAGCAAGAGCATTCTCAGACTTAACATAATCTGCAAATTCATTTTCAAACCTATCTACATAACTACCGGCTGAAGAAATCCACCCAGATTTCAAAGCATCATTTAAGTATTCAGATTCAGTAGGACCTAAATTAGGCTCAGCTAAAGTTATCAATGTCTTGTCGTTTCTATTAATTATATTAGTTATGTGTCCATCTAAGTTGACAATAGGGATTTTATTAACACCAGGTGTAAATGCCTTATGAATATCGATCGCACTGCTGGTCTTGTTTAAGCTTTTAACATTTCTATTGGCTATTGTTTCAACGGACTCATCCATTGACATACCTGCGATTAATGCTCTACGGATATCTCCGTCAGTTAGTGAACCAAATAATTTAGAATCTTTTTGTAAAAAAACAATTCCCTCGCCATTTGTAGAAATTTTTTTAAGACATTCTCTAATGGTTATAGGAAGATTGACAATTATTTCATTCATAAAATTAACTACTTACAAAATTTGATAAGCGCCGCCAGAGCCTGGCAATTTGTTCAAGGCTGCAATCACCTACTTCAATTGTGGCGAAATCTACTGATTTATTCAAATGTGACATAAACCAAACTGAATCGTCGAAAATCATATGATCATCATACAGGCCTAAGTTATCACTTAAATGATATCCGCCAACCCAAGGATCCAAACTATAAAAGGCATCTCGGAGATCAAATTTTAAAGTATTGGAAGAGACCTTAAGGTGGCCAACGTCTAAAAGTAATTTAACATCACTATTTAGTGAGTTAAAGAAAAAGTTAATTTCCTTAGGTTCAGCTAATAACATGATGTGTTGATTCCCCCCCAAAAAATTATCAATACTTAAAACGTTATTTTCAATCAGTAACGTGACATCGAGTCCCTTGGCAACATCAGATAACTTTCTTACTCTAGATAATAGTAACTCTAATCCTTCAGATCTATTTATTGAATTCTCATAATTAATTTTTTTTCCGATATCACCCACTTCAAAATCTGATAAGAACCCAGCATGAATTCCAAAATATTTTGAATTAATTGCACCACTTAATTCAATGCCAGATATATAGAAATCTAAAGTTTTTTGAGCAATTCCCTCATTTGAAGATGCTAAATTTAGTACAAACGGTTCCTTCGGAGGTGGAAAGTAATTGTGAAGCATCAACTCGGAAGTATTTATTAAATCTAAACATTTAGACTCAATATCCTCTACAAATTCACCAGAAGAGAGTTCAATCGCATCTACTCCCATATTGATGAAAGTTTTGGACAGAGTAAAAAAATCAATGCCCTTGAAACATCCGGTTGAACAAAAAATCTTCATGGGCTATATTATTCTTGGTAAATAAACATTTTAATCGAAGTCTAGGTGAGAGAGAATGTCTCCAGGTTTCACCCTTTTTTTCAACCGTCTCCCAATGAAGTCATTTCGTTGATGCCAATAAAATCCATTACCTGGGCGCAGTAATTTCAAATCAAGCTCTTTAAGTGTTTCACCTTTTTCCACAATCGCAGCATAGTGTAAACTCTTACGCGAAGTTGATGCCATTTGCTCCTCTGCGTCGGTTCTTCGAAAATCAGATGTACCTAAGGCATAGAATGCCCCTTTGATGTCATCAACATATTTTTTAAATTCTTCGGGTTCGAGTGAAGTGGCGTGATCAGGCCCTTGATTTTTCTTGTTCAAAGTAAAGTGTTTTTCGAAGTAACTACATCCGAGCCCAACAGCCACAATAGCCCCAGTAGAGTCCAGTGTATGATCTGAGAACCCAATTCCAAATTTACTAAATTTTTTAATTGCCTTTAGGCGAAGCATATTTGCGTCTTTTAATAAAGTAGGGTAGCTTGAAGTTGTATGCATTAAAATTAAATTTGAGTTTGATTTCTTAAAAAGTTTTACCGCAATCTCAATTTCTTTAGCATTAGCCATGCCAGTAGACATGAGTGTTAATTTGTTTAGTTTGCTTATAAACTCGATTAATGGTAGGTCAACAATATCAGCCGAAGCAATTTTAAAGGTTCTTACATCTATTGAATCAAGAAACTCCGCGTCTTCGACTGAGTAAGGTGTTGACATAAATTCTATTCCAATGGAATCGCTATATTCTTTCAATTGTAGGTGTTCATTGTAAGTTAATTCTAAACTTTGCAGCATATCGAAGTGCGAGCGTGTTCCATCATTAGTAACCTGATAATTAACTTTTGGAGTGCTAGAAGTAGCTAGCCGTTTTGCACTAAAAGTTTGAAATTTAACTGCGCTCGCTCCACAATGTTTAGCAGATAAAATCAATTGTTGAGCAGTAGCGACAGAACCATTATGATTCACACCTATTTCTGCAATTATAAATGGAAACATTATTTTATTGTCTGCGCAGGTGTACCGACAACAAATGAACCAGGTTGAATTGAAGAATTAACAAAACTGTTTGCGGCAATAATTGAATTTGAACCGACTGCAATATTGTTTGAAACTAGTGCGCCTATGCCAAAAAAACAATTTGAACCGATTACAACTTTTCCTGCAATTGTAGTGCTTGGTGAAATTACATTATAATCCCCGACATTACAATCATGTTCTAGAACAGAATTAGTATTTACAATTGAGAATTTACCAACAATTGTGTAGGGTCCAATGTAGGAATTTGCAAAAATTATCGTTCCATTACCAATTTTAGCAGTTCTTGAAACGAATGCGGATTCGTGCTTTAAAACAGGGAAATTATCGCTCAATTTATCAAGTCCTAAGGTTTCGATAACACTATTTCTAATTTTAAAATTACCAATCCCAAAAATGAATTTTTGGCGTTTTTTCAATAATTCTATCCGCTTTAAACCAAAAACTGGGAAGCCTTGAAAGTCCCGTAAATTCTCTTCAGAACTTAAAAAATAATCGACTTTATTTCCACTTGAGTAAACTAAATCTAAAATTGACCTTGCATGACCACCGGTACCAATAATAACAAACTTAGTCATGATCACTCCCTAGAGGTTATTCTACAGATTTAATTTTTTGAATATAACAAGAACTTTGTCACACTTATGTAATTTCGCTTTGTTGTTGATAAATAAATATAGCATAAAAAATGAACGAATTGCAAGCTCCACAATATGTGGATCATTGTATTTCATATACTTAATTTAATTTTGGCTCACAAATTATCGGAATGCACCTGTCCACTTGAGAAAAAATATAAATATAATTTTAAAATTTGTTACTAGAGTGTATGTAGTTGCATATAATTCAAATGACTTACCTACATCTTTTCGCTAATCTTTCACAATCTAAAACAATTACCGCACGTGGTTCTAGCTTTACCCAGCCTCTAGTTGCAAAATCAGCCAGAGCTTTATTTACTGTCTCACGGGAGGCGCCAACTAATTGAGCTAACTCCTCTTGGGTTAAGTCATGGTTAACATGTAATCCATCTGGCTTTTGAGTTCCAAATCTCTCACCCAACTCAATAATTGCCTTTGCAACTCTTCCTGGTACATCTGCAAAAACTAAATCACTTAATACATCATTTGCTTTGCGCAATCTCTGGGCTAATCTGCCTAAAAGTTGTAGTGATACCTGTGGATGCTCTTTCACCCAACCAATTACCTGATCATTAGCTAGCGCTAATAATTTTGAATCAACAACTGCGACAGCAGTTGCTGTTCTTGGCCCTGGATCAAAAAGAGAGAGCTCGCCAAACATATCCCCTGGTCCTAAAATTGAGAGAAGATTTTCTCTGCCATCACTTGAGGTAGTTCCTAATTTTAATTTGCCATCAACCACTACAAATAATCTATCTCCAGCATCACCCTCTTTAAATAAAACCTGACCACGGGATAACTTAACGCCCGTCATAGAGGTACGTAGGGATGCAGCGGATGCATCATCAAGTGCGGCAAAAAGTGGAGCCTTCTTTACCGCTTCCTCTTCATTTTTTACTGGCATAGGGGTGAGGATACCTCTATTACCTAGGAGGTGGCTAGGCCAATTGCATATGAGCGTAATCTTCGGCAGGTGGGAGAGCACACTATGAGAAAAAAGCTTAAGGCAAAAGCGATTTATAAAATTTTAAGTAAAACCTACCCAAATGTGCGGTGTGAGTTAGATTATAAAAACCCATATCATTTATTGGTTGCTACTGTCTTATCAGCTCAATGCACCGATAAACGGGTAAACCAAACCACCCCAGCCTTATTTAAAAGGTTTGGCAGTATTAAAAAGATGGCAGCAGCTGACATTAGAGAGCTTGAACAACTGGTGAAATCAACTGGTTTTTTTCGGGCAAAGGCAAAAAATATTAAAGCTTTAAGTCAGAAGATTCTCACTGATTTTAATGGCCAGGTGCCAGATTCGCTTGAGAAGTTAATAACCTTACCTGGAGTGGGTAGAAAGACCGCTAATGTGGTTTTAGGACACGGCTTTAATATTCCAGGGATAACTGTTGATACTCACTTTGGTAGGTTGTCTAGAAGATTTGGCTGGAGTGATAAAAAAGATCCAGCAAAGGTTGAGTTTGAGGTGGGAGAACTTATCCCTCAAAAAGAGTGGACCAACTTATCCCAGCGATTAATTTGGCATGGCAGAAGAGTGTGTCACTCAAGAAAGCCAGCGTGTGGTGCGTGTGTATTAGCAAAGCTTTGTCCATCATATGGCTTAGGTGAGGTGGATAAGATTAAAGCTAGCAGGTTAGTGAAGGTCGAGGCTGATTTTAGATGAGAAGATACCTCTCAATAATTATCACTTCTCTTTATGTAACCACATTTTTAACATCTTGTAGTAGTAATTCAAATCTGCCATTTAACCAAGGATTTGTGCCAAGTTGTGCGGGGATTAATTCCACTGGTAACTCTACAAATGAGTTATTACTAGATTGCCTAGATGGCTCAGGAGCCATTAATTTCTACTCAATCAAGGGTCCAATAGTGGTAAATATTTGGGGATCTTGGTGTGAGGGATGTAGGCAGGAGATGCCTTACTTTGTTGAGTTATACCAAAATAAGTTGTTTAAAAATGGTGAGATTAAATTATTAGGAGTTGATATTGAAGAGAGTAGTAGGCAGGTTGGGGTTAGTTTTATAAAGGCGTATGGGATGAGCTGGCCACACTTAGAGGATTTAGAGGGTAAAACCAAGATTTTATTTGGACCAGGAGCGCCAGTGACCTGGTTTATTGATAAAGACGGCAAGGCGGTAAACAAACATATTGGCGCCTACACAGATCGCGAGCAATTGTTTACCCAGGTTGAACAGGCGTTTGGGGTAAAACTTTGAGTAATTTTTCAATACCAGGAGAGTTAAATATTTTAGATCTTTTATTATTTCTTACCCTGCTAATCTCTGGTGTTAGCGGATACCGC
>Ga0194133_10007205_pt1 | contig 13417 bp, 3 predicted proteins | sample TA2KigOf40mmetaG_FD_155448 | JGI IMG/M metagenome (GOLD analysis project Ga0194133, IMG submission 155448) | Freshwater microbial communities from Lake Tanganyika, Tanzania - TA2015055 Kigoma Offshore 40m | ecosystem: Environmental > Aquatic > Freshwater > Lake | place: Tanzania: Lake Tanganyika...
GAAGAGAGACGACGCCGGCACCTCCCCGAGTACTTTGAGCGAGAGCCACTGGTTTACGAACAACGTAAGCCGATCCTTTTGGTGGCGGCCGTGCGAAATTGGCCTCGACCACCGGACGTCATCAAAGGGCTTCCAGTACTGGCTGTAGAGAGCTTCTACGTCGATGTGGTCGTCGTCAGCCTGGCGAAACAACGCGTTGCGGACGAGATCCGCATCGGTCAGTCTCTCGCCTCGCCCATTCAAGGTCTCGAAGATGAGTTGAGCGTTGTCGTTCGGCTTCAGATCTATCTTAACTATCTTGATGTAGCGCAGAACTGCCGTGATGAGCGCAAGCATCCGCTGGTCCGGGGTGTACGCCTGATCGTCGTAGGGGTCGTCTTCAATACCGACCTCCAACCAGGTTGCCACTTGTTTCTTGAAGAACTCCATAGCGCGCTGGGGCCTACTCTCGCCCTCTTCGCCTTTCATGGCGGCAACGAATCCATCGCGGTCTGCGGGGTTAGGCCAGACCTTGTACGTGTGCTCCAGGCGACCCGCCGTCACGGCTGGCTTGTTTTCAACCATCGGTGCGAGAAGCTCAACATAGGAGGAGAGTTCCCTGTAGACGCACACCGAATGGGCTGCGCCGATGAAGAGGGCAAGCGTCGTCAGCCGCTGCTGTCCGTCGATGACGCTCACGGCCTTTGCGTCAAGACCTACTGATGCCTCCTGCTCACAAACAATCGCCCCCAGATAGTGGTCAACGATGTCTGCACCAGCTCCGTGTTCGAGGATGTCCTCGGAGACGCTTCGAATGTCATCCCACAACGGCTTCCAGTGCTCCTTCTCATCCCACTTGTAGTTGCGTTGGAAGATCGGCACCAGATACCGCACGTCGGTATCAAAGAGGCTTCGCAACTCAACTGTTGTCGCTTCCATGTTCTCCCCCTACGCCCATTCTGGTCGAGTTGACTCGTGGTGGGCACAGCTTGGATGTGCCGGAGGTGGATCGAGAATCGTTTGGTACTCGGTCCCCGCCGCGGCTGCCGCTACAAGTGCGTCGTAGCGCTCGAGGATGAGGCGTTTTGTGTAGTACTCGCCGTGAGCAGCTTCGTCTTTGCGCTTCACGATGGGGAACGTGTCCATGATGTAGTCGATGTCATCACGCTCGATTCCGTAGAGGTGAAAGAACGCCGCATCCAGTTCAGCGCGCATGAGTTCACGACGAGCAAGGTCCCAGCGGAACGGTGGGCCGTGGTAGCCGAGGTCGGCTCCAAATCCTTCGAGGTCCCAGGCGGTATAAGTGAGCTCGAGAACTCGAGGACGCAACCATCCCTCAACCGTGCCATGCGACCACGGACTGGAGGCCGAAATCTGGTTGGGCGAGAGTATCGCAAGTTGCCGAAGAACAAAGAAGGTCATGTGTGACCCCCCAATTTTCTGGCGAGCAACGTAGTCCAACGCAAACGACGACAAAATCGAGCTAAGCAAAGGACGCGATTTACCTGACCAAATGAGCGGCGATTGGTGCCCGACAGCTGCAATCGGAAGCGCAAACGAGACCATCGTCCGGCGGTTCGTAGTGGTGTTCGTGATGTCGCGAAACCCGAGGAGCCACGACGCCGCTGGGTGCTTCATCACCTCAAGAATGCTCACTTCTGCGACCCAGTAGCGAGGCAACACTACATACGTTGAATCAGCGAGTTCCTCATTTGTTCCGCCATCAAGCGTCCTCACTTCCTTACCCGCAGTGAGTGTGTACTTGGCGTAGTCGCCGTCGCGATGGTTGAAATGGTGTGCCATCTTGGCTTCGTACAGGGGCAGCCACTTCTGCTTGCCCTTCTCCCACGTGTTGCCAGAAAGGCTCGCACCTTCAGCACGCAGTTCGTCGGCGGTGCGGAATAGGTGCGAATCATTCGTCATGTCGAACATCCGCTGGTACTCGACGCCCCACGGGTTGCCGTCGGGGTCGTCTTCACGCACAAGCACTGGCACTCGCCGGTAGATCGCTTTGGTGATCTCCGCATCGTTACGACTCCGGAACACTGGTGCAGTCTTGGTGTTGGGGTTGATGAGCGCGAGGTCGTCGGGGCTGAGCGTGAAGCGCCGTTCGGGGTCGGCAAGGTCATCGGGGTGGTGTGCGAAGAACACGAATTCGGCTTCTGGCACGGATCGATCGATCCCTGCGAGCGTAAGCAAGCTGAATCGATTGATTACGGCGATACCAGCGAACAAACGAAGGGCGTTCTCAAAGTCGAACAGGCTTACCAGTTGTTTCCTAGTCACAATTTCGCCAAAAAAGAGCTTCGTTGTGTCATCCGTGGCGATGCCGGTGGGCACGATCACCCCGAGACGTCCGGTGGGAGCGACTGCATCGCGCATCACTTCAGCGAACACGGCGTAGGTATTCACGTCTCCGCGCCCGCACAGCGGGTACCGGCCTGAGTTGCGGATGAAGTGGCTCTCGCCCTCTGCTTGACGCAACGAAAACTGGTAGTCATCCCACAACAGCGGCTGGTCGAGTTGCAGTTTGGTGATAGCAGCCTTGCGTTTGGCGCCTGCCAGGGTAGCGATCTCGGGTGCACGCGCTGCGAAGAACTCCTTCTCCGAGAGCTTCACCTTCTCCCATGGTGGGTTGCCAAGCACCATGTCGAAGCCACCGCCAGTGGCGTAGATGTCGGGGAAGGCGAGATGCCAATGCAGAAACGCATACTGATCGGCGAGTCGCTCGACGCACGCGCGTACGTCGGGATCGACGTTGGCCGATTCGTCGCGGGCGGTCTCGTACTCGACATGAGTGATCTCCGTGTCGTCTTTCGTCTTTGGCGCGACGAACGCAGCGCACCAAGTATCAGCGGCGTGCACAGCGGCCCGGTACTCATCGGAATCGATGAGATCACTCCAACGCTTGGCCTTTGTCTGCACCGCCGCGACATCGGCGTCGGGTGTGTCATCGATCTCGCCGACAGCGCGGGCTATGGCTGCGAGGTTGTCGGTTGTGGAGCTGGCAGCGAACAGTCGGCCTTGGCCGGCCTTGGCGTTCTTGTTGGTGTTCTTCAGCCCCGACATGACCGTCTTGTCGTCGCCGGTAATCGGCTTGAACGCATCGTCTGGTACTCCGGTATCCAGCAGGGCGGGCGTGGCGCCGATGAGGCCGTTTCCGCGCACGATGCGGTGGTCGAGGAATCCGAGGGGCTTTCCGGGCTCCATGGATTCCATCCACAGGCTGACCTTGCACAGCTCGACGGCCATCGGGTTTATGTCAATGCCATGGACACAGCGAGCGATCACGTCGCGTAGCGCGGTGCGTGTGGCGTCGGGTGATGGTTCGTCATCGCCGGTGCGAATACTGGCAAGTCGCTTGGCGATGCGGTGCGCCGCAGCGATAAGAAAGTGTCCCGAGCCGCATGCCGGGTCGATGACGCTGAGCCCGAGGATGGCTGCCTCGGGCTCAGGCTGGCGGGCGGCTTCAGCGACGACTGGGTCGACGGCGGAGTCGAGAAGTTCAGTGATGAGACTGGTGGGTGTGTAGTAGCTGCCGGTCGTCTTGCGTTCGTTTCCTGCCGCGGTGTTGAGTGTGAACGCTCCTGCTTCTGCATTGACGTCGGGATGCTGCTCGAGAAGAGACTCGTAGATTGCGCCGAGCTCTTCCGAGCCGAGGTTTCGGTAGTCGACCGGACGCAGCACGCGCTCGTTGACATCCTCGACGTATCCGATGTTGCGGACTGCGGCAAGCAGATGTTGGTTTGAGATTCGTGCAGCGTCGAGGTAGGAGCACGCCGCGTCGGACCACAGGAACGACCCGAGACCAGGTACACCGAGCGCTGGTATGCCCGCGGGATTGCCCAAGCCTCGGAACACCACGACAAGCGAATCCCACAGGTCGGGATGCGGGCCGCCACGACGTCGACCTGCGATGGTCCGTACTCGAGCGAGGCTGTAATAGCGCCCATAGCGACGCAGTTCCGCAGTTCCGACTCCTGGTGGGTGTAGCAGCTGTCGGTCTTCTGCTACTAGGAGGAACAGCAGCCGGTAGATCACTCGGAGCAACTGGCGGTAATAGTCGTTGGTGGACAACGTGCCTGCGCGCAAATGCTCACGTAGCAGGGTGTTGGAGGGATGCGCCACGAAGCCCGCACCGAGTGCCTCAATCGCACGCTCGACACCGGCTCGAAGATCATCACGGGCACGAGTTCCGGACTCGGCGGCAACCGTCGTCCACTTCTCAAGCCAACAATCAGCTGGGCTGTCTGATTCAACTCGCGACTGATGGCAGGTCAGCCAGAGCACGACGAAGTCGGCATACACCCCGTCGGCCATCATGGTTTCGAGGTCGAACTCGACGTATGCCTGGCGCGTCAGGCTGGCGTTATCGCGAAGAACGCGTAGCACCAGACCGTTCGAGACGAATGCCCACAGGCGGTTGGGTGACCTGTTCAATAGCTCCTGCACCATCGCGTGCGGGCTGGCGCCTGCGGCACCTCTTACACCAGCGGAGCGAAGGTCAATTGGTGTGCGATGACTGACGAGATGAATTGGGACGTTTCCCCACCCGTGTGAGACGGTGTAGGTCTTGCCGTCCACCTCGATTGCCCGAGTTGTTTGCAGTCGACCAAACCCGAGTTCGCCGAAGAGTGGAAGCAGCCAACGTTCGCGAGTCAACGTGGTTCCTTGGTCGGTTTCGGGAAGGATCGCCGACTGCTCAGTGAAGTGTTTCCATGCTGCGGTCAGCCGGTTCCATGATTCGGTGATTCGATTTCCAAGGGCTTCCCCTGCCACGAGGTGGTAGTCGGCATTAGAAAGCCCGGGTATTGACCGGTCTTGCATCGCAACGCGGGCAAGGAGGTCGGCAGGCAGTAGTCCGCCCTCTGTGCGAATCGTCGTGAAGGTGGTGGTTCGTTGACGTGGCATTACGCGACTCGTTTGGCTGGCAGGAGCACGTAGACGCCGAGCACATCTACAGGCAGTCGTGGTTCGACGGAATCGGCGCCTGTTCGCAATCGAACTGCGCTTCGGGCCCGATTGTGGCTTTCAAGTAGCCGCTCTGCTGCTTCGCTCGCGAAGCGACCTAGTTCGGGAAGCAACGACGGCAGTTCTGTGAGCGTGGCTTGCATGAACTCCCGTGCCTGTTGGTCGGACACGTTGGCGTTGGCTTCTGCCCTCAAGAGTTGTCCGAGTGATTCTGCCTCGACCCATGCTGGTGCGTTGGCCGGGCCTGTGTAGGCGTGGATTGCTGCGTCTTCGGCGAGCAACTGTTGGTCGCCTGAGCCGATGTGGATGTCGAATCGATGACGTACTACTACGAGGGTCGTTCTCGTGGACACGGCTTCGGTGCGCACAACACCGCACCGTGCAGCGGGACCATTGCGGAGCGGGTCAAGCGCGCAGTCGAGAACGTACGCTGCCAGCCCTGCGACTATCGGATGCGTGCGTGTAAGTAGCTCCTCCTGTTCGACTACGGGCGGCTCGAATCGCACCTTCAGGATGTTGGACGACGGCAAACTCAATGCGTCCTTCAATGCTGCGCTCACGTGTGTTGCATCAATTGAGATGGTTTCGACTCCTGCAACATGTGCCCCTGACGCCACAAGAACGTCCTGAACGAAACGTCGCACATCCGACTGGTCGCCGAGTGCCGCTTGTACCTCAGCGAGTTCGGCAGCCACCTCTTCGGGGCGAATGGTGTCCTGGGCGAATACGGTACGACTACGTCTCTCTCGTTCGGCCGCGTTCTCCCAATTGTCGAGAACTAACTGAACTGACGGTTCGAAACCCGGCAACAATTGCTGTGTTGGGTTCTCTTCACGAAGTAGTAGCCCTTCCAGGATGGCCTCCGCCACCGCATTTGCGTCGCCGGGTACCGGCACGCTGTATCCAAGTGATGAGCGGATGGTCTTGTGTTTTCGTAGAAGAACCTCAAGGACGAGTCCGTCGATTCGGTTGTCGGCGCCGTAATACGTGAGGACTCGAACCTCTGGTTTTGGTTGCCCATATCGGTCGACTCGGCCTTCACGTTGCTCGTGGCGAGTGGGATTCCAGCTGAGGTCGTAGTGCACGACTGCGTCGAACATCGATTGAAGGTTGATGCCTTCTGACAAACAGTCAGTCGCCACGAGGACGCGCTGCGAGTATGGCGCGAGTTCGGCCACAATCGCTGCCCGCTCCGACGATGGAATCTTGCCGCTGACTGCCCGAACGCCGACTGCTGGGAAGCGCGTCGTTATCTCGGCGCCGACATAGTCGGCGGTGGGTATGTATCGGCAGAAGATGATCGGGTTGTATCCATCAGCGAGGAGTTGACGCACGATTTCGATAAGCCCTTGAAGTTTTGCGTCCTTGTTCCCACTCATCGCGACAGCGAGCCTCTTGAGCTCGTTCAGGCGCCGACGTGCCGGGGTTCCGGCATCGCTGTCAAGGGCGCTGCCTCCGGCTTGATCGTCGTAGTCCTCGGCATCGTCATCGGCGAAATCCATCACGGTGCGCCGGCCGGTGTCGTCAGCTTGGCGTTCGTCGCTTGTATCTGCGGTGAGGGATCGCTTTTCAAGCGTGTCAACTGCCGCGGCGGGACTCGATGCAAGACTGCGGAGAAGTGCAAGGGTCGACCACCATTGCATGCGTTGGCGATGGCGGCTCGTCAAGGAGTCGCGAACCGACTCTCGCGCGTAAGCGAGTGCTGCGTCGAACAGCGCGGTGCCTTCCGTGCTCAGGTGATACGAGGCCTCGGTCTCGCGGCGCTCTGGAAACGGCGTATCAACCTGCAGGTACTTGCGAAGGTCTGCTCGGCGCCGTTGGATCATGTGGCGCGCGATCTGCTCTCGGCGCCGCCGATTGGCGTCGCCCGAGAGGTCCGCAGGCAGATTTTCGAAGTCTGGATCAAGAAGCCCGAGCAAGCTACGAAATGTCTCTTCCTTGCCAGAGTGCGGAGTGGCCGTGACGAGAAGGATGTGCCGCTTCGGGTCGGCGACAAGGCCTGTGAGCAGTTCATGGCGCAATTGGCGTCCACCGCTGGATGTTGGGTCCCACGCACACGTGTGCGCCTCGTCGACGATAATCAGTTCTGGAGCGGTTCGAAGAAACTCGGCGCGACGGCGGTCGGCCTTGATGTACTCGGTCGACACAATGGTGAAGTCGTTGCAGTCAAAGAGCGTTTCGCCTACTTGACATCCGCGTTCGAGCCGGCTGGCGGTGGATGGCAACACGATTGCGGCTTCGAGATGGAACTTTGACTGCATCTCGGCTTGCCACTGAGTTGCCAGGTGCGGTGGGCACAGTACCGCGAGTCGCCTGACCCTGCCTTGAGCCAAGAGTTCCGCGGCAACCATAAGTGTGCTTGCGGTCTTTCCTGTACCGACGTCGTCGGCGATGAGCAGTCGGACAGGATCGAGTCTTAGCGACATGAGCAGTGGGACGAGTTGATACGGTCGCGGATCAAAGTTGAGAGTTCCGAATGAGCGGAATGGCCCGGCGCTCGATCTGAACCCGAGTCGGAGCGCATCGCGAAGCATCCGAGCCGAGCGATGGTCGCCGAGATCTTCGAGGGTTGGAAAACTGAATGAGGCCGTCTCGACGACTTCGATCGCGGTGAGTACCCCTGCAACCTCTTCATCGGTTCCCCCTAGGGGTCGAAGGACGAGCAGGTCGTCATCACTATCGGGAAGTACGACCCACTCACGCCCTCTCACCCGAACGAGCGAGCCAACTGCGAAAGTCATCAAGTGCCGTCGCCGAATACGTCGGGGCGGGCCGCAACCACCGAGCCCCAGTCGTCGTCGTGGCGGAATCGCAGAACTGACCACCCTGCATCTCCAAGACTCTTGACCTGTTTTTCGTCTCGGCGTTGTCGTTCGGGGAAGTCATGTGGTGGACCATCGACGTACACGACAACGAACTCATCGTCGTAAACGAAATCGGGACGAGTACGATGCTCGGGCATCAACACTTGTGCGCGACTGGGAAGCTTGTACCCGCGCGAGTCAAGATAGCGAAGGAATCTCCTCTCAAGCTCGCTTCCAGCCTGGTTCGATAGTCGCTGCAGGTGGCTGGCCCGATCGATAACTCCTGGGCTTGCGACCACCAACGCCTCGAGCCAGTCGAGGAGGGTCTCGCGTATGGCTTGTCGGTCGACCAGTCGATGGTCAGGCTGGTTGTAATAGCTGAGCAAGCAGTCGTAGCAGCCGGCTTCACATGCTTCCTTAGCCCCAGGAGCCTTGTACAAGTCGGCGCCTGTAACTGGGTCGAAGTGGCAGATCTCCAGCGCGGTTCGTGCAACCTTGGCCAGAGCAGCCGGGTCCTCGACCAGGCGACGCAATACTCCCGCTCCGCCCTCGGCAGATTCGTAGATGAGGAGCACCCGTCGATCTTCTGGCGATGGCAGGGACTCAACTGCAAGTTCCGTATCCTCGAGCTGGAAACTCACCTGAATGGCGGTTTTGAGTGCCGCTTGTAGAGATGCCATGACGATATTTCGATCCTCGACTTCCTCCGGTAGTCCGCCTGGCGTGAGGACGATCGCATTTCTGGTGTCGTCGACATATGGAATGACGCGCTTCTGACGTGCGCTCATCGGATCACCGTCGGCATCATCCTCGGTGCTGTCCTGCTTCGCCGCCCAATACCCTCGCTCGATGTCAAGAGTAAATCCAGGTGCTTCCGAGGTCTTGCGGCGCTTCCAACCAAGGTTGATTCGCCATATTGATGCTGCGTGCCCGTAGCGCAGTGCTACGACTTCATCGCCATCTTTGCGTGCTGACGCCTTTATTGGCCCGCGGCTGGCAAACCGAACACCACTCACAATGTCGAATCCCTGGCGTTGGCGCTCTTCCTCGTCGCTGTTGATCCGGTCACGTCGCTTAGTGCTCACGTTCTGGAGCCGGAAGAGATCATGCAGAGCTGGACCCATGTTGTGCCCACACGATTCGCAGAGATCAACGTTCTGACCCTTGTCCAAGGGGTGCAGATAGCCACAGGCGCTGCAGATTTTTGCTGACCGAACGAGAATTCGGTCATCGGAGTCTGCGCCTGCTTCAGGAACCGGAATCTCCACTTTGTGGATCTGGTAGCGAGAGCCCTCGTGGTAGATGAAGTTTCTCGGACCGAACTCGCTAATGGCGAGAAAGCGAGGCCGAGAAAGGAACTCGTCGGTTCCCCCTGCTCCTCTGCGCGCCGGGATGAACGCCGACAGCGGGAGCCGAGGGAACGAATACCCCGGCAGGAAGCCCTCGGATGCGAAGTAGCGATACGAATAAAAATCGGATTGGAACTTGCGCGCAGACTCGGAGCGAAGGAGTTCCAGTTTCGCCTCAGCCTCGCGGCGTAGGCGCCTGGCTTCGTTGTGGTCTCGCTGGCGTCCTGCGTCGGCTATGACTTTGTTTTGAACTTTCATCTGATCAAGAGCAGAGCGGTACAGGCTCACCCAGCGGTCAGTGGCAGCACGGAACCGGCGCGGGATCGTGCGCATGGCTTCATCGAGCCATTGGTCGCTCCACCAGGATGCGGCTTGAAGCTCTGGAAGGACATCTTCGAGTACTGCCTTTGCACGTTGCTTCGCGCGATTGAGCGGAACCTGATTATCCACACTCGCGGCGACATGGTCGAGCAGGTCGAGCGTTGGTTCATCACCCTCGACGTTGAGCACGTCGGTCATCGACGATCCGAGGCTTAGACCCGTCTCGGCTAACCAAATGGCGTGGACATGTGCACGCACGAGGTCTTCGTTCGCGACATCGAGCCTCGGAGGCGACACGATTCCGGCCACCATGCGTTCCTGGCGTCGGAAGAAGAACTGGTCGTGTGGTGAACCGGTGGTGCAGTATGTGAACACCAGTGCGGGTTGTCCCTGACGGCCTGCGCGCCCCGAGCGCTGCGCATAGTTCGCGGGCGTTGGGGGCACATTTCGAAGACCGACAACAAGCAGCCCAGCGATGTCAACGCCGAGCTCCATGGTGGGTGAGCAGTAAAGAACTGGCAGCGTGCCTTTGCGGAACCTGCTTTCGCGATCGAGTCGCTCGTCAATCGGTACTTGTGCGGTATGTTCACGTGCTTCCAGGCCCTGCCCGTCGGCCGCCACTGACTTGTAGAAGTTGCTGAAGAAACGGTTGGGGCGAAGCCCGTTCCTTGGTGGCCGCGGAACCTTGATCGGGTCAACTTCGATGGCCCCAGACCCCCTGACCCAGCGCATGGCCGCAGCTTGCACTTGGTATCCCGGTGGGAGGTCGTTCTTCGCCGGTACTACTTCGGCGAGCAGCCCGTATGCGGCGAGAGCCTTCATCAATCCGGCGATGACATCGTCCTTGTCGACGAGGGTCAACCCGTGCGACCACTGCGGGAATGTGCTGCGCCGTCCGACATATTGTCCGAATCCTCCGCGACCGGATACGTAAACAGAGTCTCGTGTGTCGTTGTCCTTACTTCGTCCGCGGGGAAAGCACACATAGGCGTGTGTCAGCTTCTCGTTGTCATCGAGTGCCCAGTTGCCGGCCAGCCATTGGTTTGACGCCTGAACAATCTGTTCTTGCCGCAGTTCATCGAGGTAATCCACTTTGATGGCGAGTTCGCGTCGCAGGTAGTCGAGCAGTGTCTTGCACACGGCGCGCCGCTCGCCTGGCGACGCCGTGGACAGAGCACCGTGAAGGCCGACCCACACATCCTCGTCAACCACCAGTTCATTGAGGGACGCGTAATCAATAGATAGGAGGCCGGTTTGTTCGAGGTTCGGCGACGTGATGCGCCATCCGCGTTTCTGGTCGATGTACAGCCGGTAGCCCAGTACATCGCGGAAGGTCTTGTCGGCCTCCATCGCATTGACACCCTTGATTTCGGGGTTAGCAACATACAACGGCTTTGGCAGTGCGAGAGCCTCAAATACCCGCTGTGCGAGCACGTCATGGGTAAGTCCCTCATTCCCAGCCAGCTCAACAGCTCGATACAGAGCCGAGCGCAACATTCCAACTTCGATGAAGTCATTGAAATGTCCAGCCTGCAATGATGCGTCCTGACGATTGTCGCTGAATGCGAGAAGCTTCTTGTACTGGGGGTCAATTGCGGGGTCGGCGAGAAGAGAGCGAACGGCCGCAGCCGAGAGAACAGTCGTCGCGGTGCTTCGCCCACCAGTGCCGAGGTTGGCGAGTTTTCCTGCATCACTGCGCTGGCGCGACGGATACGACACGCCACACGCGAGGCAGAACTTGAACGGTGCCGGAACGAACCAAGCCTTTGTGTTTCCGCTCTCCAGGACGCCACGTGCAGATACAGAGGTCGCAAAAGGAAGATGCTTCTTCTGGTCGCTCTTGATCTTGAGAAGACCACTACCACTTTCCTCCACCCAGTTTTCTGGCACCTGCTGGACGATGTCCGTAAGTTCACTTGGCCAGGGCCTCGTGGAGGAGATGTAGATAAAACCATCTGCCCCCTCTGACTCGACGGGAACCCCGAAAGGGCGCTCTTCGAGCTGATTATCGCTTCGACGTATGACCGAGTAGTACTCCTGGCCACATTCTCGACAGAAGACGAGAGGCATCAGGACTCGCTCACGATCACCAGGTACAAACTGTTGTGCGTGAACCGTTAGGTATCGCTCGACCTCAGTCTCAAGCGATGCATAGATGGTGTCTCCTCGGCTGAGGAACTGGTGGAGACGGAAGGCAAACACGGGGAACACACCATTTTCCTGAAGTACGGAATTGCCAATCAACAACTGACTCTCAATCTGTTCGGCACACAAGTCAGGAGGGACATTGACCAGTCGAGCAAGTTCGGAAGCCGCACCGTCTTCCCCGCGAATCGTTCGCGGGGCGACTCGGACAAGTCGTCCCGAATGTGCTTCTTCACGAATTCCAAACACGTGCTCGATCCAACAAGACAATGGATCAGCGATGAACTCATCGCGTGTGGCAATTGCGCCTGACTCGCGTGGCTCGAGCAGACGATCTCGTAGGGCTCCGACCGTCGCCGGACTTGACACATCAAAGACCTGGGTTGATCGGCGGAGCGTCTCACCAATTACTCGTTCGCGTTTCACCTCGGTGCCGAAAAGGAGCGATGCGACAGCGGCGATCTCTCGCTGCTGATCATCGAAGGTTCCGCCGCTTGACATCGTTGCCGAAGTCCCGATCAGCTGGAGATTCTCAGCCTCACACGCTTCGCGAACGCGACGCGCGAGCAGTGCGACATCGGCACCCTGACGACCACGGTAGGTGTGAAGTTCGTCAAAGACGAGGAACTCAAGACCCTTCGCCTGGCTCACAAGCGGCGCTTCGCTGACACGGGTAAGAATCAGTTCGAGCATTACGTAGTTAGTTAGAAGGATGTCTGGAGGATTTGCGATGATTTCTTGACGCTCTTCATCCTTCTCCTGCCCGGTGTAGCGCTTGAACCGAACAGGCTCCGCTCCTGGTCCATAGCCGAGATGGAGGAACTTCTTGAGTTCCTCTTCTTGGCTGTTTGCAAGAGCATTCATCGGATAGACCACAATCGCCTTGATTCCTCTGCCGGAGCCGGACCGAAGAACGCGATCCACGATTGGGACGATGTAGCTGAGGCTCTTTCCTGATCCCGTTCCGGTGGTCAAGACGTAGTTGTCTCCAGTCTGAGCAGCACGAATCGCGTCGAGCTGATGACGATGCAAACGCATCGGAGATTGTTGTCCATCTTCACGCTTGATTCGGAATATCTTTGAGCACTCTGTATGCAATAGTCCCGACTCAACGTGTTCGTCAATGAGACCTCCGGTCTCAAAAGCGGGATTCAGTCCGATTCTGGGCTCGGGCCATAGAAGTCCAGCTTCAAGGTTCTCATCAACCTCGGCTTGGATGCGTTCGTCCTGAATAGCGATGAATGAGGTGATGTAATCCCGGTAGTCGTCGACGACGCGGCGTCGAAGCTCGAAGACGTCCATCTCAGTTCACATGGCTTTCGGGTTGAAGGAGTCGCAGAGATGCCACAAGACCTCATCCTCGGACCAGAGGCGGTCTAAACTGGCTCGCAGCATCATGCCAGACAGTCTGCCCTAGGGCTGCCATCAGGCAAGCCCAAACGTGGCCTAGTCGTCGAAGAGCGCGTTGACGAACTCATCCGGCTCGAATGGCGCCAAGTCGGCGACGGTTTCGCCGAGGCCGACCAACTTCACCGGGATATCGAGTTCCGTTTCGATCGCAAACACGATGCCTCCTTTTGCCGAGCCGTCAAGTTTCGTGAGCACCACACCGGTGACCTGCGTTGCCTCGGCGAACTGACGCGCTTGCACGAGACCGTTCTGGCCCGTGGTTGCGTCGATCACCAATAGCACTTCCGTGACGGCACCAGCCGCTTTCTCGGCGACGCGCCGCACCTTGCGCAATTCATCCATCAGATTGGTGTTCGTCTGCAAGCGACCAGCCGTATCTGCGAGCACAAGATCGATATTTCGTGCCGCCGCACTCTGCACACCGTCGAACACCACCGA
>Ga0194133_10007207_pt1 | contig 13412 bp, 6 predicted proteins | sample TA2KigOf40mmetaG_FD_155448 | JGI IMG/M metagenome (GOLD analysis project Ga0194133, IMG submission 155448) | Freshwater microbial communities from Lake Tanganyika, Tanzania - TA2015055 Kigoma Offshore 40m | ecosystem: Environmental > Aquatic > Freshwater > Lake | place: Tanzania: Lake Tanganyika...
TTGGTCAGTCAATTTTATTAGGTTAAGGGCAGACACAATGAAACATTTTTTGACATCTTACTCAGCACTCAACATAAAAACGAAGGATCTAGCTTTTTTTCTTCGTCTCATCTTTATTCTGATCAAATTATGCTGATTAATAAATGTTTCAACACCCAATAATAATGTTCAATTCAGAGATTTGCCGCCGAGTGAGCCTTCTTGGAGTGTAAAATGACAGTTCAAACAATTACAAACGAGCGAGGTGTTTACTTTGACATTTCGACCCATTCCTAGATTCTTGAATTTTTTTCTGACTCCCGACTGTCTGACGCCAAGGATCGAACGGAAGCAGTTAGAAAATTCAAACATCCATCGAAGAAGAAAGAAATGAAAAAGTAAGAGGAGATCTGCTAGCAAGAAACTTAGTCATACCTTTGAAGAAAAATTCAGTTTTTTAATCATGTAGCATATTTGGACAGAAATGTGTAACAATATTTATATTTTTTAAGTAATCCCAAAAGCATATTTTGATCATGTTTTATTCTCACCACAAAATAAGGGAATGATCAAGTATTTAAAAGTGAAACTGTAGCAAGTTTTAATAAAACACAATTCAACAATTAATAATAAAACAGATCAAGTCAAGTTAAACAAATAATCAAACAAGCTGTACAAGCTGTACAAGAATGAGCAATAAATATTTATGTATCTATCAAAATTGCACTTGGCTCAAGTTACAAAAATGAATGTAGACTTACTCTTCCGAGCGATCCGAGATATACTATAATACTAACCCATACTTATGCGACTTAGGTCTTCCTTAACTTATAAAGAAAAGACGAGACGGAAGGTTATGCTCATAATACTTTATTGAGTTGAAAAATATACACACGTGGTTATATACACAAATGGTCTTAACCTTAAAATATCACTAGCTATATCTACTCTGAATGACTTACGTCTAAGCACACGGTGAATAACTAAGTACTTGTTTTAAGGCACGCAGGCCTTTTATTGACATGTGAGACAGGACCGCGGTGATCAGGGGCTCTCGGGAATCAGATGTGGTCAAAAGTTTGCGTTATCGAAATAATATTTTACTGATACTTAAATCTAAAAGCTGAGATCCGTGTGTGCCATCTACATGAATGATTTTTGCAGACAATTTCAGTTTAGTTTAAAATTTTAGAAACTGCTTCATCTCAGATTGTCTCTTTCAGTTTTTTTAATGTTGTGATTTGATTGGCTCAAACCATGGAAAATTGAAGACTAGTGAAGCAATCATAATACATGGACCTGTATATTTCTACAAACTCTCCTAACGGAAATTAACAATCCCTTTGCTGACCCTTTTTTTCCAACTGAAACAGTTTCCAGAATCAAAACCAGCCAGCTCACTAGCCTGACCACAAAAGTATAAAAGGCCACTTCTTGATCAAGAGTTTTTTACATAAGCCCTTGCTGCATTAACACCTATACCAATATGTGGTCCCCTGCTTTATTACTACTACTTGATTCTACTCTGTTTGTTCACATGTTGTATTTAATTTACAATTGACAAAAGGTAAATAAAACCATTTTTATATTACTCAGGGTGAGATAGAAAACTAAGAGGGATGTCAGTAAGATTGATTCTCAGGTTGAGAGAGAGTTTTCCCTTAAAAACACCTCTATATGAATAAAACTGCTCTGAAATTTTCACTTTCAAAGAGAATTTTTTTCTGTTTAAACTTCTTTTATAATTTGAATGCAATCTTGATTCAAATTACACAGTAGTTTTTAGTTCAAAAAACTTTGAAACAAAGATGATATAGAGCCTTTTTCAGATTGAAAATAATGCTTATCTAAAATCAACGATAAAACAAATTTTTCTAAAAATTATGATTAAGCAAAGGCGAAAAGAAAATTTGTAGCTAATGATACGTTTTTCAGACTCTCCTCCTCATGTTTTTAAGGTTATGAAATAGGTACATATCTCATATGCAGATTGCATCAAAACGAATAATTCTCTGTCTTATCCTGTTGTTATATTGAAGGGGTCGTTGTGGCCTGATGGTTAGAGCATCTGACTGAGAACTGGGAGACTAGGGTTCGATTCCCGGTCCGGGCAAAATCTTGGACCCCTGGATTTCCCTTAAATAATCATTTCCAGTTGATGATTATCTCAGTCAGGATTGATTGTTGTGCAGAAACTTGATTAAAAATGAATTGTCTCTTAATCTGTGACTCTTAATTATCAAAAAAAAATTACAATCTAGTGATTGGGAAACACAACTTTCAGTGACAGGAATTGTTGTAAAGTCAACACCACAAGGTGTTAGAATAATCAGTTCCTTAATAAAAAAAAAGCTGTCAATCAAGCAAGCAAGCAATGACCAAACTTTTAACTGCAGATTTTTTTATTCAAGGTGGTTTTTTGTAATGTTGCATAGACCTTTAATTTTGCTTTCATTACTTTTTTGCCTACTGTTTTTATTTTCACAAGACAAAGATAAAAGAGAACAATAGTTAAGTGACCTTTCAAAGATGAGCAATAGTTAGGTCTGGAGCTCTTGGCTGAGCGATAAGAAAAACAAATAGTTGAAGTCCATCCACTTTAATGCATCTCTTCTTGTCAAGCCACAAGAAATTTTGAGAATGGAAAAAGCAAACATTGCTATTGTTTTGTTTTGATAGATACATTCCCTTAAACCCGGAGACCAGATGATTGTTCGATATAACTTTATTTCAACAGCATTTTAATCTGGAGAAATATGCTTTTCATCACCACATAAAGACCACCATCAGTCATTTTCTCTCCTAATGATTTATGGATAAACTTCTGTTTTGAAAGTTTCATTTTTCCAGAGAATTTTATGCAGGATCTTCAATATTAAATGTACGACGCCTGCTTTGTGTTTCCGTATAATATGATGTCATTTGTCCACGACTTTTTTTCATCATCCATGCTTAAGACAAATGATTGCTCATTAGTGTCACGATCGATAACAAGGGCCCTGAAATCAGATCCTTTTCGACCGGAAAAACTAGATTTTTTTTTGAGAAACCATTTCGGTGTCAGGATCCAATGTGTCATTGATTGAAGTGTGGTTTCCAATTATGGATTGACATAAACAGTCGCAGAACATCGTTCAGTTAAAACATTGTGATAAGAGGTTTGTTGATCCATGAGTCACGTCGGTCTGACTTGTTTATTGACTTATTCTCTCAAGTGTGATCTTTGTTTGAGTACAGTTTTTTTGATTACATAGGATCACGCTTTTGACATGGGAGGTTTTTTTCCTGCGCATGGCTTTTAAACTTTATCACTAAAGAGTCGAGGTTAGCTATTAAAAGCCTGAAAAAATCCTCCTTTTTCCTTGTTTAACATTCCTATAACCTTTTTATCCTTACAAATGACATTTAGAAAGGAAACCAAAAGCATGGCCAAAGGCAAGATTCCACGGTGTTTGCTTCACTCACAACTGTCATTCGATACGAAACAACCTTGGGGGTAACAAGGTTTTGAGTCGTGTGAAAAGTGTAACTTTACAGGATGAAAAGTGATATAAAAAAAAGTTGTTACGTTGACTTTTTGATAGACCAAAAATGACAAGCTACTCAACTTTGTGGCCTTATGTCAGTGGAATGAATATAACTTGAAAACAGAAAATGGATCTGACTTTGACACACACATTTGGAAACTATTCTCCCTCGTTTGATACAGTTGGGGTACAAGGGTGCCCGGATCCTCGCGTTTGGGTTCAACCTGGCAGCCTCAGAAAATGTAAATAATGATAAAGATATGTTACGCTACACCAAAAAGTCAATTCAATTCAATTCAATCTTTTATTTGTCTAGCGATAAAAATCATGACAGACAAAATAAATAAATAAAATGAAACGTTTCTTTTGTTTAAATTAAATTAAATTAATAAATAAATGAGGGTAAAATTTTTGCACGTATCTGTGATGTTGTTTGAAATTCAAATAGTTAAAATTTTTTGCAATTCAAATAGTTAAAAGTTTTGCTCAAAGGTTGAAGGCCTTTGCCCATTTTTGCAGTACAGGGGTCGTTGTGTACATGCTGTGAAAAAGTTGTAGTTGGCGAGGTTCATTTTCCATCCCAAACTTCATTTTTTTTCTTTCGTTCAAAATGTTGTTGTTCTCTGTTCGAAAAACCTGTTTTTTGTCGGGCCATTTTTGGATCGACATTGCTTGTGATGTTTCACTTTCTTCTTTTCTTTTCTTTTCTTCTCTGTCGCTGCGGTGCTTCCATTGCGAGACGGGGGTTTTCTGTTCCAATCGGCATCGCATCGGATTTCTGTCAAGCCCTCAAGGAAAGGGCGATCCTCCTTGCAGTAGACAATTCGCTCGGCCTTCTTTGTGTTTTGGGACAACAGCAGCAGCAGCAGCAGCAGCGGCGGCGGCGGCAGCAGCAGCAAGAAGAAAGGGAGGGAGGGAGCGTCTGGTCTTCCGCTGGCATTCCTCGACGGCACTGCGGGTGCGACGTGCCAACGGGCCAGCCGGAGCAGCTTGGCCGCTTTGTTTGAGTGGGAAGAAAAAAGTCAGCCTTGAAGCTGGCCAAACTTAATCCGCTGGCCGCGTGGCGCCTGTGACGTCACTCAGGTCGGGCGGGCGCGTTGAAAAAAATGGGAAATACCCTACCGGGGCAGGCTGGCTGGCGCACGGCGCACCCCACCGTTCAGAAGGTCACGCCTCCTTGTGGCTGGTGCCGCCGCCGAGGCAAGGCAACCTGATGCCTGACGGCCGACGGCCAACGGCCGACGGTTGGACTGGAGGCTTTATTTATCTCAAAATATTTTTTATTTTTTTTTTCAGTTTTCCCTCTCTATAGTCTATTTTATGAAACGTAGAAGGAGAAGGGTAGGGAAGACCCCCAGATCGAGAGTCAAGGTACCGACCCAAAAATATTAGTTTTTCCTCCTCTACTTGTTTTCCTCAAAACAAATTGACTTCACGAAATATTCCACTTTCGATGATTTTTTTAATGTAAAGGTTGGGCGAGTAAAAAGCAAACCTAGCGCGACCCACAGCGTCCAAACGTCACTTTATATCTTAACTGCCCAATGCCCATACAAAAACAAGGGCGAAGGTCTATCTTTTACCCTTTTTAAGGAAGGCCCTCGTGTCGACACTCACCCCGATTCCCATCAAAACGAAATCTTTCCGTTGATTGGAAGGTCTGAGATCATCGAGAAAATTTTCATGGATTGGCTTGAGCCTGTCTTTCCTCAATTTCTAGTTGAAGAAACGAAGACACTTTCAAGTGGAAAAGAAGGAAGTTTAAATATCCACAAATGTTGTGGAACAATTTTATTCAGCTGGGAATATTTAAAGTCGGTTGTGGAATTGATTCTTCAAATACCAGAGTATTATTTGACTGTTCAACAATTCTCTTCACTGTTGTTGTTTTTTACAGTCACCTGAACTATCCTTTGTCAACTTTTTGGAAATGATAATTTATGATGCTATTATTATTATTATTTTCCAATAATTGAATCAGATTTTTTGGTCACGTGATTTGAACTGTCTGACTGAGGTGTTAGATGATTATTAGGGCAAATCCAGGGGCCAAAGATATGCCATACTGGGGATCAAACCCCGATCTCCTCCGCCAGTTGTCATAGCCGTGAGCTACGACGACTCTTTTTTTTATTACTCTAATTTAAGTCTGCTCCTCAATGGGAAACCGGCAAACAAATGTTTTTTAAATTCAAGATCATCTTTTTAAAACCGAAAAAATGACGTGTTGGTTTAACAAAAATCCATCCTTTGGTTCGTAATTTAAACGGGATGGGCTTACATATTGGAATCTAAAGCACGAAAATTTTTACTTTTAGTACAATCCTAGCAAGTAAAAAAGTAATTATTCGATCTGGAATTTAAAATATAAAATCCTTCAAAAAACGAGTACAATGTGGTATTCTTTAAAATCTAAAGAAATGTGTCGAAAAAATATTTTGAAAAATAGGCTAGCGATTTGATTTCTTAAATAGAAAAGTTAACAGACTGAGAGCGATGACGTTTGAGGTAGAGCTCAGGTCTGTGCAAATCTTTGCACCCTCAAGGTGGTTCTTTTTCAAGTCAGGTGGCCATTGAAAAATTATCAAAATGTTCAAAATAAAAATTTAAAATCATGGTTGGAAGACTTAAAGGAATTCACACATATATTCTTATAGATCTGATAGCCGGTCGCGAATCAGCAGAGCTAACATTGTGACCGTGGCACATGCCTTGTCCCAGAACTGGAGGTTCTCTCGGTTACATCTCACAAAAGAAGAATTTAAGTCAAAAATCTTCGAGTCAAAAATGAATTTCATGCTTTGATTGTACCCTTATTCCCCCACCAGCGTGAGCATTAACCTGACCTTTCAGGAGGTTTTTTCCCCCTAGTAGGGCAGTCTAGTCAGCGAGTGATTGGGAGAATGAAGAGGGTGTGAGAAATCCAGATTTTTCCTCTCAGAACCAGGCAGTCAGGCCAAGACCCTGCTCCCCACCCAATCCACAACTTCTCTGATGGAAGTTTACTTTGTCAATAATAACTTTATGAGAATAAATTTTTAAAATCTAAAATCTATATTGCTGTATGCTCTTAGATCCCATTTTTACTTTCAATTCACTTTACAGTATTTTAACATTATTTTACTTGTTAAAGTCATTTCAGACAGTCTGCCATTTTTTGTTTTTTCATTCCCTCCTAAGGTAGTTCATTCCAAACAGGCTACCATTATGGTTTTTCATTCCAACCTATTGATGTCTTTGACGCCAACATTTTAGCCTCTTCAATTTTGCCAGAAAGTTCTGGCTCCCATTTTTTGTAAATAAAGGTCTGCCCTTCTATCAATAAACATTACAGCATTTATTCTTTTTCTTGATTGCGAAGGTCATGAAAGCTAGGCTTTCACATATATATTCTTATATATCTGTTGTTAAGTCAACACTGTTAGAAGAAGGTCATAACTATACATAAGGTTTATTTGCTTTGCTATTTTGCTATGTTTATAGTTTGAGTTACAAAAGCTCAAAATCCATATGATTTTTGCCAAAGGTTGCAGCTTTTCCTTATGTTATGAGTATTGGAGGCTGAAACCAGATGCACTGATGTAGAATTATTTTAATGGTAGGCATTGTCAGAAGCACATAAAGACTAATGACCCCATCAGCAAAAGTTAATGGTTGTAGCAGAAACGATTTGCTCATTTAATTGCACAAAGGCTGTATCTAATCTCTCGAGTTGGTAAATCCTGAGAATACAAATTAATAATTTAAGCTTTCATCTTGAAAGAGTTCAACAATTTTTCAAATAAAAACCCCTTTTGATTTGAGACCTTCTAGGATCCTTAAATTGAATTATTCTAAAACTATTACACGTACAAAACCTACAGTTTCTAAGGCTTTAGATATGGCAAAAGCATTTGAAAAAAGGAAAATGATTTTATTTAGAAATTTAAAATCCTTTCTTGTTGAAGATGACAGTTTTGATGGATTAGGTTTGCCAAACATTTTTTCGTTTGTTCGACAATAAATTCACTATTTGATCGGAAATCTTTCAAACAACTTCTGTCAGATTCACAAGATGCCTACCAGATAAAAGCAAGTGACAAAATTAACCTTTCTTTGCTGAATTATCAAACGGGTATATAACTTTATAAAATATTTCAAATCAATAAGATTAGTGTGACAAAAGTCTCAGATTTTTGATGAAGTTATACCTATAAGCAAAATTGTTAAGTTGGCTAAAAACGACTATGCTTTATTTGAGGGCAATAAAAGACATTTCAACGAGGTACCAGTCAAGAGTTTTGCTTTCAAAATCACCACGAAAGAGAATGGATTAAACCAAATGAAGAATGCTGCGGGAAAAAGATAGCCAAATTGTTAAAACTTCGGTTGCAAAGCCAATTTCAGGAGTGGCCGCCAATCACTCTGGCAAAAGCTAATATGGTCTAGATTTTGATAAAAAGATGACCTGAGCGATAATATACTAAAACAAAAAAGTGCATTTTATTATGGCAATACTAAAAAAGGAAGTATTTTTTTTCAAATGGAACTGGTTTGAAAAGTCTAATTTTTCCACCTCAGTAAAAACCAATTTGTTTTCAAAGACCCTGGGCCCAGTGACTCGTATGTGACTTGATAATGGTCAACTTTTCATTAAATTTATTGTGTCAAATCTTTTAACCATCAGAACTAACTCGTCTGAAGAATGATAGTTGCAGATTTTATGGTTAATGGATCCAAATAAATCATTGAACAAGCTTCCAAGAAAAGTCTAAAATGTTGGTAAGAATTACACTTTTAAATTCTTTCAAAGTTGGCTCAAAGTTTTTAATTTTGACTCTAAGTGTAAAAAGATATGTTTTATTTTTATCAAAATTAAAAAACTCCATCAAACTCTGTTAAGATTTGTGCTGAACTTTTTGACATTTTTTCAACAGATGTCGACAAATAAATATGGTGAAACTCTAAACAAAGAAAAACAAGAAAGTTTTTGTATCCAAGAAAGCCATATTTGCAGGTGGTTTCTTTGAGTCTCAAAAATAAAATTTCAAAACTCTTTTCTTATTTAATGAAATCGAATATTTTTCTTTTCATTTTAAAAAAAATCTTTTTAAGTTCACCTTGCGAATTTTTTTATCATTAAAGGCTGTTTTGGCTGGGAATCATTTGTTATTTGTTTTTGGCAAACCGGGGTCAAAGGTTGCCTGGAGCCGCCAGGGTTAGAGCCCTGGACCCTCAGATTCCCAGTCTGATGCCATGGCGACCCCATTAAAGACACAAGTCTGAAAATAAATCCAATTGAAATAGCCACACATATAAATTGATGTGATAAGACCATTGAATCTGAATTGTCTTGAAGATGTGATGAGAAAATTTTATTTTTAAAAATTGTGTTTTGAAATTATTTTATGAGAAATTTGGGTGAAAAGTGAGTAAAAATCGTAAAGATGTTACCTGTAAGGTAAATTTTCTTCCTATGTTTGGAAAAACTTGATTTGCGAAATAGTAAATATAATATATCTGAAATATCTAAGTAAAAAGTGTTAGGATACCCTTGTACCAAAAATATTGTTATGGTTTTATTCTTTTCATATTTTAGTGCTCCAAGGATGCTCTTAAGTGTCTCGTACTTGACGTTCCTCAATCAACTTAGACAGGTATAGAGAACATGGATTTCAATAGGGTTTTTGCAATATTTCTTATTATGTCAAATCCTTTGAACTTTTGGTAAATTAAAAAGATATATAAAACTTTATTTCAGCAGCCAAAAAAGATATTGTCACTGCAGAGTGGGGAATACTTTTGCTCAATATGATGCATTATTTTGAAGTGTATTTTAGAGTAACCTCAAAAAATAGTTTTGCTCTGGAACAATCTCTCTTGCGAAGCCATACCCTCTACAAACGTTCCTTTTTTGTTCTTTTCAGTCTCATTCTACAAAGCTAAAAGGTCTATAACGACTTTGCTCGGGTCATTGTAGTTATTTATTACGTTACTTTTCCTTAATGGCTTGCCATTTTTGATACCATTGATTCCAGTTTTATATCAGAAACTAGACCAAATTCCATCAGATACTCCATCTCTTTCGCGAAATAACTTCAAACGAGTTGAAAGCATGCACTATACAGCTCTCAGAGTGGCCATTAAGGATAGAAAAAGGAGGGTCAACAGAGAAAAAATTGACCATCTAACTAAAAGAATGCCCCCTCATTTTTGGATGAAGTACTCTGCCACATCCCTATTCATCAAAATCATCAGGGATTGCATGCCTATAAGACTGCGAAACCAACTGATGACCAACACCTATGTCGAGAGAAGAAAACCTGGCAGGCTCTTCTCGAGAGATACCTCATCAAACAAGAATGGCCAAAAATCAATGCAAAACTGGATTGGATTGTTCCTCAAACAGATCAACTTTGACTGGACTAACACGAGAAATCCAATCACAGATGACTACCTTAGAATACATCTCAAGAAATGTTTCAATACATTCTATACATAATTTGATTTTCCTTTGACTTTAATTATCATTGTGACAAATTTTTATTCTAATGCAAATTTCATGATCATTTATTTTATTCTGACACAATTTTGACAAATTTAATGCATTCATGGTTTTTATAAAGTTACAGTTTTTAATGTATATCATTACCTTGTAACGCCTAAACCAATAAAATGAATTGAATGAATGAATGAATACACTTGGCTAAAAGAATCGAAGGGATAACTCGGTCAACAAAATCAAATTACATTAAAATTAGCAATAGAGCTGAAAAATATACAAATATTTTTCTGAGCATCTTTTGTAAAAATGTATTAAAAGGTCAAAACTAAAAAAAAATTCTTTTCCAAAATTAGTAAACTAACTAAAATTGCACAAAAAAGAATGTTTTTCAGAAAAATTTACGAAATGAACAGTCTAATAATATTGCAGATCAGAAAAATTGTCTATATTATTCTTATAATTTTGGTTAAACTACATGAACATTTTTAGCCTCAAAATATCAATGCAACACTTTGATGTGATTTTTTGAAAACTTTTTTGGTCTTATTTATTCTCAAAGATTTTCAGAGCAAACATTGCTTGAGTATATTAAGTTTTAAAGAGCATTTCTACTTATTGGAAGATCAAAATAAAACCTCTTAAAAATATTCATATTTTTGAAAGCTTTCAGGAAATAAGGCTAATAATACGAGTTTTGCACTATTTTGTCTGTTAAAGCTTTTGACATTTGTTCTCAATCTAGTCGAAATGTTTTGCCTAGATTATTGATGGGGATAAATTGTTTTAGAACTTTCAAAAGTTATCAGGACCTTGACTGATGAAAAAATAGCGGTAGTGAGTGGTGTTGTGGGTTTTAAGCCATTTCTCTGTGCGACATTTTTAGCTTTGCTTCTTATTCGTTCTTTGCACAATGTTATAGAGGTCAGAAAACTTCAGTTTTTAGTTCCTACTATGTCTCAATTTGATCACACAAATATAATTCCAGGAAGTAAAAAAGCGTATTACTTAGTATCTAAACACTAAGCAGGGGTCAAGCTCTCTTTCCATATATTTTTTACATGAAAAATCCAGTTTAAAGTCATAACTTTTGGAATCATTAAAGAAGAAAAAGCTTATTCTAAAACTACCTTTTCTTGAATTTCATTTGATAATCTGGCTTTTTTGGTAACTATCTAAATAAAGGAAATAATACATTGAAGGTCTTGAGTTAAACTATTGTCCTTTCACCAAACTTTCACCAAAAACTATAATTCTCCAAATCTTTACCAAGACTTTACAGCAGATTTTTATCTGAAAAGGCCCAAAACCATCAAAAGACGGTTTGGGTGCCAAAATAGTCTTTTTGATTCAAGATAGTGAACATAAATGCTCTAGGACCTTAAGATAAGTTGTTCCTATACACTTCAAGAAGGTGTGAAAGAAAGTTGATCAAGAATGAAAAATAAAAACTCTTTCGAGATATCTTATAAATTTTCAAATACTGTATTTTATTTATTTAACCTTTATTTTGACTCATTCCTACAAGTTTACATGAAATTGCACTCTAAAATAATTCTTTCAGAATTCACAACACTTTGAATAACTAAAGGCTTAAATCTAAAGGAGTTTTTGTGAGACAAGTACTTTTATTTTCTCTATCTTTTTAGCTTTTAAAAAAGATAATACATTTTTTATTTTCAGATTTGTGTTTTGTCTAGAGTTTCTGCAAGTTTACAAAAGGACATTTTCCCAAGTTTTCCACAACCTGTTTCCTTCGAAAGGAATTCTAGAATGTGAAAATATATCTGATTTACCACGAACTCGGCATGTTTTTCGACTTGGATAGGGTGGAATGATAGGTAATAAAAATAAAAAGATGCGATAGAAAGATGGTTAGGATAGAAATGGAAAAGAAAATTCCTTTTAAATTGCTCTAAAGACAAAAAAGTCATAGCAAAAAAATGTCAGCTACCTTATTAGACACAATCAGTTGTATGTATTATAGGCACTAAAATTTGTCATTATTACAATATCCTGGGCTTGGGTAATTTTTTTCAACTCAACCTTGCCTTTTATTTTTAGGAACCCATCCGTGGAACATGGCAAAAAGTTCACTTAATTTTCAATATTCTTGCTTTAATTCTAAAGACTCTAAGCGAATCAAGGCTCAATGAACTATTTTTATGAGTCAAAATTGCAATCTCTCCGCCTTAGAGAGATTGGGATTAATTATTTGAAATGTTTATATCTTTTCAGCTCGTATACACTCCTTTAACCAATTTATTTCAAGTAAAAAGTGAGAGATGTCAAATTAAAGTTCTTTTTTTGCTCTTCCTGTGACTTTCCAGATTAAATTTGGTTTCTTTTGAGCAAACTTTTGTTAAACCAAGGATCTTCACTTCTTTTCTATGCTTGAAGCAAAGATTCTAAATTCAACATGCTTCCCAAAACAATTTTTCGTATAAAATATAGTTTTTCATTCCAAGGCTATTTTATCCAAATCTTATAGCCTTTATTATAAGGAAAAGTTCAAGTTTAAAAGTCACAGTTTTTGATCAGCATGTTTGAATAGTAATTCTAAAAAATTGGAAAAATTGAAAACCAAATCGTGTTTGAATTCATTCAACTTCCCAAACATTCACTTGGAACTTTCCTTTGACACCCATTTCTCCCAATCCACTCAAATTAACTTCAAAATTTGTTCAGAAGAATATTTCTTCCGAAGAAATTTTATAATCCTTGAAATTACAGTTTTTTAAGTGATGATCAGTGGCTGCTGGAGTTCTTTGTTGTTTCTTGATTACATCTTCTTTGACCAAAGAAATAAAAAAACCATAAAAGAAGTCCTTTTTCAAGTAACAGTACTTATGTACTGGACATCCTGAAATGTGAAACATGGCAAAAAAGTTTTTGACCAAGACTCACTTGAATCTTATAATCAAAGTTTGGAAAAGTTCTTTCAGACCTGATGATTTGCTTGTTTAGATTTTAACTTGGCTGCTTTTCGAATGTATTTTTTTCTTTTTAATTGGAATCTTTACATATAAGGATTATAAATCCGCTACAAAATGAAAGCATATGCTACTCTGCTTGATTTTTTTACATTTCCAGTACTAATAAATATGAAAGCCACATTAACTTAACGGAATTCAAGGCTTGATTTCCCGTTTAATTTTTTTCCATTAGTTGTTGCGCTATCTCTCTCTCTTACTTTTCAGTAGATTCCTCTGAACATCCAACTGGAGCCTCCCAAAAGCCCAAAATCAGATTGACAAAAAATATTTTTGTGGAAGTACGGAATAAGTAAACTAAGGGCAAAAAAAAGATTTTTAGACCGTTACAAGATATTAATGTTACAACAAATCGAATGTTTGTCAAGAACAATTTTTTATTGGTAAGATTGATTTTCAATGCTCGTTTCCAGTTAAAGTGTCCTTAAACAG
>Ga0194133_10007208_pt1 | contig 13412 bp, 6 predicted proteins | sample TA2KigOf40mmetaG_FD_155448 | JGI IMG/M metagenome (GOLD analysis project Ga0194133, IMG submission 155448) | Freshwater microbial communities from Lake Tanganyika, Tanzania - TA2015055 Kigoma Offshore 40m | ecosystem: Environmental > Aquatic > Freshwater > Lake | place: Tanzania: Lake Tanganyika...
ACTTAGTATACTTGGAATGTATTTTACGCTCCTATCAAGATTATATGTCGTTTACTTTAACTTCATATGTATCGCAATTGAGCTAATAAAACTATTGAATGAATGAATGAATTATGTACTGCGTAGACGAACTCATAGGTGGGCAAACCAGAGGGAGGCAAACTAGGGGTAAGTGATCTGGGGGTAAGCAAACTCTCGTATTCCCTTATAAAACAAGGGAGCAGGTGCATAAGTTAGGTTGTTTTATAAGAAAGGAAAGGTTGTTTGTCCTCAAAAGTGTTTGTGTGAGGGCTCTGGTTGTTGTCACAAAGAAAGGGGGTTCGCAATGCTATTTTGTAGAACACCTATTCTTTTTATTTTCACAAGTCCTCAATTTTGCAGTACAAACGGTTATTTCAAGAACATCTTGTTGCTACTGGAGAAAAATTGATTCAGTAATTAGATCTGTGATGTTTGTGAAGTCTATATAGATTGATATATAGATCAAAATTTTATTGCTCATTCAATTGCATACAGGTAAAGAATCTTTACAAGAGCAGTCCTAGCTTCAAGATTTAACTATTCGTACTGTTTAAAAAAAAGTCACAATAAATGTCAAAGCATGAATAAAACTAATAAAACCAATAAAATCTGTTATGTTCTGGTCTCCCCGACAGGGTCCTAATTCCATCATGAATATCAGTTGGTTTTGTAGTCGGTGATGTCCAATTTTCCCTCGCGAGTTGTCAAAATACCCTCCATGGTTTGGTTTTCTTCGTTCAGTTTAGAAGTTTACCATCAGTCCAATTTAAAGATTCAATGGGCCTCGATCCCTTGTGATCTTTATGACTAGAGTTGAGGTTGCATACTTGCTCCACATTTCAGGTGTAGCCCTTTAATCTATAAATGCTCTACTTTTTGTTTGTTTGAAGTCCCTGATCATTGTGCGTAGTTTCCTGTAATGGAGGGCTTTCATCTTAGGCTATAGATTTGCATCTAATGTGATATTTAACCATACCGGGCTTGCATAATATCGGACACTGTAGAGTTGTGGTGTAGTTACTTCTAAAAAAATCTTCTACTTCTAAATTTCTTCTGATTTTCCTGAACATAGCCAATTTTGGTTTAACTCTTAATAAGACGTTATTCATATGAGTCTTCCATTTTAGGTCTGATTAGAAGATCAGCCCCAGGACTTTCATGGTCAACGTCGTCTTGACTTCTGCATTGTCTATTGTGAATGTTTCTTCTATATACTGACATTTTTTCTTGAAGATGACACCCCAGATTTGGATGTGTTGACAATCATTGCCATTATTTTTCAAGAAATTGACATGCTTATCCTACTGATGTTTTGTACTTTTGCCTTAAGTTCATCAATGGAATTGGCTCTAACTACAACATACGAATCATCCGCATAAGTGACAATATCTGAATGCTCATGAACTTCTGCTAGTTTGCTCAATATAGTGTGAAAAGCCTTGGTCCTAACAAAGAGCCCTGTACACACCCATTTGGCATGTTTAGGAGCTTGGATTGCACTTCATCGTATTCCACACAGATTTTTTATCCTACCAAGAAATCTTCCAAGCAGCCTATTATATATCTGTGGGATCCAATTCACATTCATATCAGTTCTGAGATTCCCTTTTCCATGCTTAGAATGGATGACTGTATGTCTTATATTCTTCGCATGCTTTTGTTTGTGCAGGCAATCGCATTTAAATGGATAAGTCAGTTATTTCGAATACAAACAACGTGTTCTTTATAATCTGGGAGACATTCACAAAATATCACTCTCCAATACAACCTTGGTGTGAAAAAGACTGCAAGCCATGTTTTTTATCATGTCAAAAGGATAAATTGTTCAGACAATGGCCAATCAGAAACTGGCCTCAATCAAAGGATAACCATCCTCAAAAAAGAGGATGATTTCAAACAGGGAAAATTGAGACCCAATTAATGGAAGAAAACAGATGAAAAATAAAGTATTTCTAATATCCAATCAAGAAAAAAAGCTACAAAAGCAAATTTATGAAGCCTACAAAATTGATTTTTCATCAGCTCTCAACCGAGCCAATTGGATTAGAAAGCATCTTCTTAAATGCAAAATAGCAGGCTCAAAATTCCTTTTGTATTCATAGTGATACTCGATGCACAAACTTTTTTCCAATTTCAAAATTTTGGGCCCATTGAAAGTGCAATTTTTCAACAATTTGAGAACCTTTTTTAAATTTATTCTGCCTTCAATTTAAAAGGGACGCCTTTCTCTTTGAAATTTTGATTGGAACACAAAGTACAAAGCAACAAGTCTAAAAAAGACTATAGCTTTCTATAAACTAATATATCATCAGAAGATGGGAGTTTTTCCCAAATGCACCATTCCTCAAACATATTTTCCTGAATGCATTTTTTTTAAGTTCGGTTAGGCCCAATAAAATAGGCCTGGATTATTTTATGCCAAACTTAACCTTCAGGGTTGACATCCTTATCTCAGATTAATATTTTTTGTAAAATGCACAAATTTGTTTCTTGCTCCTTTGGAGCTCATGCAATCTTCATTGGTGACAATCTGTCATAATATTCGACATTTCTTGAAATGCTGATCTAATCTATGTCTATAACCTATTAATATATATATATATAAAACCCTAACGTCTGTCCCATCACGGAGGCATGGCAGGAACAGAAGGGAGATGTGTCAAACGGCAAAATACAATTAAAAAATGGCAAATACGGTAAAAAACAGCAAAAAGGGGGGCGACTTAGCTGCTCCTGGAAGTGCTAGTAAATTTATATAAATGTGAAAGTGTGTAAGTGTCTGTTTGTCCGGCAGAAATGTCTGGACGACAAAAATCACCATCTTTGGTCATGTTACTCAAACAGAAACCTATAAATAAGACAGCCACTCGAGGTGACAACATGTCGCTCAGGAGAGGTCTCCCCCTCCACCTAAAGGGGTAAAACATATGGCTGGCCGCAGGCCAGCCCAACCCAGGACACACACATATCTGTCTGGCTGCGGCTAACTAGTATCTTTTTTGTGTTATATCTTAAAACTGTATACTTTGTACTTTCTTTCTTAATAATTTGATTAATGTTTAGTCATTCCAGCACCCCAATTTATTGGGTGCTGGTTGTGTCATGTATTCTGATATAAGATAATGATCAAATGTAAAATAAATAATAATGATTAAAAAAAAGATTAAAAGAAATTTATGATGAACGCTTTATTTAAAGCAAACTCTCTCCCCCACCTGCAAAAGCGACGCGACCTGTCAAATCAGGAGGTTTTTTCCCCTTGGTAGGGCAGCCACGAATGTATGAGTGCGTGAAGGAGAATGAGTGAAAACCAAGTTTTTCCTCCGTTGCACAAGGCAAGACAGGACAAGTCCCTGCTTCCCACCCTAACCCTGAACAGAATGCAAACAATTCTCTGTATAATAATCAATATTAATGTAATGCATATAATGAGAATAAAATTTAAAAATCTAATCTAATTTTGAACCTGAATTTGAGCATTTATTGTCTTGCGCCTGAGAGCAAGTAAGGCAATATTTTACAAACATTTAAAATATCTTCATCTAACTAACATAAATTGGTATGAATATTTGATTTTTCTTTTGAATTCATCATGGCTTAGGTGTGTCCATTGAAATAGTATTAGTTTGGAAACAGATTTCCCTCGATTGATGAAGGGGGATCCGCCAGTTCGAGTGTGGCTTGTATCAAAAAACTTCAGTGTATCAGGATACCTGTAAGAGAAAGTACATTGATGAGTAAGACGAAGTTTTAAGAGTGTGTTGGAGGGACTATAATATAGTCTGTGCAACATAATTTGATTTGACACAATTCTACCAGACATGAACGTACCAGACAAAATAAAAACACTGTTTAAAACCAAACTAAATTCCATTCATTTCAGAATGCTACGCGTGACCTGCAGAGATTTTGACCATCAAATTTCTAAAGAAGACCTGATGGTTAGATGCAAAAAAGCTACTACACATCAATGGGTCAGATTTCTTACATCGTCTAAAGTCATCAAGATTACAAGAAATAAAGAACCCCTGACCTATACAATTCATTAATATCAACCTTTTACTCTGAACCCCGTAAACCTGACATTGGCTATTTCTTTGATAATTCAAAATGCAAACCTGGAAAGCAAATTTTGAATAATCGTTTAGAATTAATGAAAGAGATTAACACACCTTGAATTTTAACTGATGACGAGATTCGCATTGAAATAAAGAAAATTTTCTTAAAATTTAAAAAAAATGAAAATCCAGGTTGATATCTTAAAGAAGTTTTGTAAAGGCATTATTACTAGCATGTAAATGTTTTAACAATTGCATAATGAGTTCTTAAAAAAAGTTATCTATCTATCTCTGAAAGACCAAATTCTGGAGATCTCGCATAATTCATGGTTTGTTATAGTTCGATTGAAATCGAAACAGTGAAGTCTGAGAATCTTATTCATAGAAACTGATATTTTGTTTCTTATATTGAGTTAGATTAGTCTTATTTCACTCACACACTTGGGTTCATGACTTAACAAAGGAAAAAAAATGATTCTATCAAAGCATTTCAATGTCTTTATTGCTTTTCAATATTGGTTGAACTTTCAATCTTTAACTACCCAAACTGTTGCTACTTGAATATTTGCTCCTTTTCATGCTGCAGAGAGGTGAAAGCACTTCCTAAGCAATTTTAATAAAATTGTCTCATTTTTTCTCTTTACATTTATTGATTTATATTCCCATTTTGAAGTGTTAAGACTTTATTTGAGAAAGTAATTGCATTTTGTATGAACTTTTATACAACTGTTAAAAAAAATATGTTCTCAGAAGATAACAAAAACAAATTTTGAAAGCAATTCTCTCTTATTTTGACACATCAAATATGAATTTTAATAAATCATAATTTGCAAATATAATCTGAATTTTAATTTCAGAAATGATTACTAGAATGCAAGCTAATATGTTGATCAAAATTCTTTAATAAATAATCAAATATTTTAATTTCCTGCACAGTTAATTTATATTTATATTTTTTAAAGCTCCATCACACATAAATAAAGATTTACTTTATCTTTTAAGTGCTGTACAGTTAAGTTAATTCTGGGCTGCAAAGTAATCTGACATTTTTACAATTTTACAGTCATCTCAAAGTTACACTAAAGTCAAAAAATTATCAAGAACATCAAACATTGTCAGATAAAATCAAGTGATAGTCTTTGCTCAATAATTAATGTTGGTAAAAGGTTTTCTTTAAAAAGCCATAGTGGACAAGCGAGCGCATGTCATATGGCGAATCGGCGCACATGGCGAACTGACTATGGCAAATCGACTGTGGCAAATCGGCATATGGCAAAAAGGCATATGGCGAAACGACCTATTCCCAGTTTCAACAAAAATAATTCCTGATAAATTATTAAAATCACTATTTAAAAAAACACTCAAGCACAGCAATACAAAATGATATCATCATCAGGGATAGCTGTCGCCAAGTGGTCAAGGGCACCTGACTGAGAACCACATTCTAAGGTTCTGGGTTTGATCCCAAGGCATATGCTAACAATTTTAAAATCCCGGATTGAAAAAATAATCAACAAGGTACACCCCAGTAAGGGTTATAGTAATCTGCAGTGACTCTAAAAAGGTGATTACCTTCATTGATCATCGCATGAGTAAATACTGCACAAGATTATTATCATCATCATTATTGTTATCAATTATACTAATTTTGAGATAATTTTCACTTGAGTACAAACCTATTTATACAAGGAAGGGAAATACAATCTCAATTCTTTTGAAGAACACTCAGTAATGTAAAAATTTACCAATTATTGATTCTCTATTTATATATGTACAATGAAAGCCACTCTAAATTAGGTAACCAAGGAGACCTTATAGTGATGAGAAATAGTACACAGCAGTAATAGTAATACTTATGTGTGAATATCTTTTTTGTAAAGTGGACTTCTGAGGGTCAGTATGAATTAAATAATCTTAGGGGGCACAAAATTTATTCAATTGATAACCAAATGTTTGGTGATAAACAAGTGCAAGTAATCCAAATCAAGTAGTTTCATACCAATACCATAAACAAATCTGTGTAGCCCTATAAAATAGAATTGTTTCAGGCAATAAACAAATCCGTGTAATCCAAATCAAATAGCTTAAGTTAAAAATTATTTGTTTAAATTTATTAAGACTCATTTAAGACTCTTATTCATTTATGAATATTAAAAATGAGTCTAACGAGCATTAAACAAATTTGCTAATGGTGGATCTAAGTTAACAAAAGAATTTGAAAATTGCAGTTACTTAGGGCACTTGAAAACAAAAAATCAATTGAAAATACCATTTATACTAGAAACCATTACTTTTCTGCAAATTTTATCACTTTTTAAGGGCTTTTATGTACCATGTTGTATTTACCTATATACGTATGTACTTTGACCATCGCTCATGAATCCTGGGACCAAACCTCACCAAATACTGCTATGGCTGCTTACCACATCCTCATGGAGTAGTTGTTGCCCACTTTGAGCCCTGTTTATCAAACATATCAAAAAAGGGATTTGTCAACTACAGAGAAGAAAAAAATAATAATTTCACCATGTTACACTATGTTGTAGTGTAAAGGTTTGGATTTTTCTAAAGCATTCATCTTACTTTTACCTTTAATTACTTGTTTATCTGCTTTATGAATGTATAAATTTTCCCACCATTAACATAAAAACAGTTAGTTTCATGTGGACTTTACTCTACTTAACATATTTGCAGTGGCTTATACAACACATAATCATGTACAAAACAAGATAGAAAGAAAGATATACTAATTGAACATTACCAGAGAGACTCTATTTTTTACTAGATTTTAAGTCTTGTAGCATGATAACTTTATAAAAAAACAGAATGTATGAAATGAAAACTTTCCCTTTTTTGCTGGATGATATCCAAATTGACTTGACCAGACAGTCAAAGAGATTGGATATACAGAGTGCATAGAAGGGGTCATAAAAATTAATTTTGGGTTTATGTATAGGTTTACCAACAGCTGACACCACCTGAGCCGCACGGATTCAGTTGTTGGTAAACCCAAATTCATTACGGTGCAAATCTTTACTCCAGTATAAAAAGGGAGTTGCAGTCTATGTATATAATGTCTATGGATACAGTACCTCTTTAACATGCACTGCACGTGTTCCTTTCAATCTATGTAATCACAAAAGTTTTTAGATTGAGACTTAATCGGCTTTTGGGCAAAAACGTATTAAAGAGATCATTTGTTCTAAATATACAGTTCAGTCTCCTAAGTCGTTCTTTTTGGAAAGGTCCGTCATCTCAGATTTCCTATAATTGAGCCCTGAGTTCTCAAGTTAAGAAATCATAAATGTTTTAAGAACACTTCTTACATGCAGGTTACATTTTTTGCCATGCAACAGCATTTCTTTGAAGTAGGGTTTCTCTGATAAGATGCATTTCTTACTCTGGGAAAAGGTTATAATTTCCTCAAGGTCAAGAGACAGACTTTTCCTTTGGCTGTGAAGATGTGCTTCTAATAGTTTTGTCAAATCAGGTACAAACATTATTATCACTTAGGACTTATACCAAAACTGCAATCAATTTATTCCCCAAGAAATGTTACCAAATTTGTAAACATGTTCTAAAAACCCTGATATCTGCTTGGTATTGCAATTATTAAATCTAAATTTTGGGAATACGACATTTTGCCATATGCCTTTTTGCCATATGCCGATTTGCCATAGTCGATTTGCCATATGAGCCAGTTCGCCATATGCCGATTCGCCATAGTCAATTCGCCATACGATGACGATGGGTTAGGTAGCCCCGCAGGGTTAGGTAGCCCCACAGGGTTAGGTTAGGGGGTTGGATGGGTTTGGTTAGGTTAGGTTAGGTAAGCAATAAAGTCCTCGTCGTCGTCGTCGATATGGTGAATCGGATTAGGCAAACTGGCAATATGGCCAACTGACTATGGCAAATCGGCATATGGCAAAACGACATCATATCCTAAATTTTCATTTCAAGTGCTTGTGATGCATTTTTTAGATTAACCTCAACTTAAATGTTAACTTTTGGCAAGTAATATCCTTTCATCATGACTCAAAAAATCTACTACAAAAAGTTAATCTAAAAATTTTAGCTGGTATAAAAAACCAAAAATGTAAGGCCAAAAACCCCCAACTGTTTGTAGATAATTAGTTTTGCAGAAAGTACTTTGATTTAGAAGAAAGGCCCATGAGGATTTTGATGATCAAAAGGATTCAGTCCTTTCATTAACCATATAAAAGTCTGCCACAAAAAAGATGTGCAAAAGTAAGATTGTATTATAAAACTAACCTTCAATATTTTTGAGATATGATGTTATATATATATATAACCTTAACGTCTGTCCGTCACGGAGGCAGGTCGAGGGAACGGGAAGGGGGCATGGCAAAAAATGATGCAATAAAAAATGGCAAAATACGATAAAAACAGCAAAAAAGGGGGGTGGCTTAGCTGCTCCTGATCGTACTAGTATAATACTAATAAAATAAACCAAAATGAACAAGAACTATTTTTCCTGCTACTGTTCCACAAGCTTAAATCCCAGGGATTAAACCCACAGCCATATATATTAGATTAATAGATATAAGAATCCCCGTACCAAATCAATAGACCTTTAAATGCAAACAGATTCATTCAATTAAACCCACATGTTTTTAAAGGTTTCATGAACAGAGGAAAGGGGCAGGCAAGAGGGCCCCTTCCTGTTAGCTAAGCAGGAAGGAAAGTTGCAGGTGTCAGGTGTACAACTGCAGGTGTCTTGAAAGGCCATTATCAAAATACATGAAAATGATCTTTCATCTCTACTTTGGCAAGAAATGAGACTTTTTCAAATTACTTTTTTATTAGACTTCAGGTGTTATTTTTGGGTGAAAGCCATGACTAAAAATGAATGGATTGAGTCTTGCCTGGAAAAACTAAAAGAGAATGATCCAAGTCTGTTGGCATTCAAGTGTGAAAATAAAATTGTTCTTTACCATTCTTTCCTCTAATACAGCAAAATATATTTTGTTTGTCTGAAATATTGAAAGTTGTACAAAAAAATGAATAGCTACAAAAAAGTATCATGATTGAAAGTCTTCTCTATGAAAGACTCTATCAAAAGAGAATACTTATAGGATTGAAGCAGATCAATGGTTTTGGTACTCAGTTGAATACTTCAGATCATTGAGATAAAACAAATGATTGTCAAAATGTATTTTAACAAGGTTTTTTTGCTTAACATTTTTACAATCAAAGCACAAAGAAATAAAAATGCAAAGTTGATGATATAAATGGATAGAATGCAGAGTAAAAGTAGTTTGTCATCAAATAGTGAAAAAACAGTTTGATTCTATTCTTGATTAGATTTAAGGCAGGTTTTTGTTTTCTACTTCTTTGCTTTTTTGACATTTTGATCCTCAAGCTTTGATTATACATCTTGGAGATTGGCAGTCGATTTTTGCCATTTTAAAGAAGAAAAAATGAGTCTAAAAGAGTCTGATTGTCATTTAAATTGACTTTATCTCAAATTTATCTTTTTGATTGACATTTTAGGACCCCCCCTTTGTGGAACTGTCAAACACTTGACCGTTTCCCTCCAAAGATTTGCTAGGTGAATGACCTGTGTGTCCTTTCCGGCTCATTTATGTTGATCCGACTATAGATCCTCTTGATCCGCATCAACCCTATAAAAAACAGACCTGTTCACTGAATAAACAGTTAGTATCTCATTGGTGATATTTCTTGAAGTTCCTCCTGCCAACAGGATTTACCATATAATTTCAACTTAATTTGACTTTGTTTTAATTTTCCAAAAGATGATTTTCAGTCAGTTTTTGCAATTTAAAAAATAGAATTTTTTTTGCAACAGAAAATATGAGATAATTGTTTCTTACCCTTTCTAGAATTTTCTGTATTACGTCTTTTATTTCTTATTTTGTTCATTCCTAAGGTTCTTTTTCTTTTTCATTTGAGCTCCAATTTAACTTTTGACACTAAATGTTTTTGAGCACAATTTTAAACCTCAAAGCAACTTTTGTAACATACTATATAAAAAGCACAAAAAAACTTTTGTCACAGATTGGTCAAAGAAAAAATTGAACAAAGGAAAAAATGAACTTATTTTCCACATTTTAAACCTCAGAGAGGCCTCACTCTCATTTCATTTGAGTTTCAATCAGCTATTTTTGACTGAAAAGTGTCAACATTGGCCCAACTTGTGTTAAGCATTCAAAATGGGGTATGAATCTCAGCACTGACCTAAATGATTCAAAACCTTGAGCCAACCTTTTCAAGCTGTTTTTTAAAATATTTTTGAGTATGCTTTATGACTAGTGGTCATATAAAGCACTCTAGGTGGTTTAGATTTTTTTGGGTTAGGTTACCCCAGGTGGGAGTCAAACCCAGGATGGAAATCCAGCGTGTAACCTACTTGACCACCCTGACTCACTTGGACCAAAATTACAAAAAAATAATAGTGTGGATTACTAGTCAGAGCTTAACATTTTTTGTCCATGTTTTCACTAAGAGCTCTTAAAAGATATGGGAAACTCTCTCAGGTTTGCTTAAATGGTCTGCTCTACTTCATTTTGTTCCATATTTCCCATATATCATGTTATTTTTAATGGGAATGTTCAGATTGTCCACACTTTCCTTAAAACTCATAATCACTTTTTCCTTCATACCCACACTAGTACTACTAGATAAAAAATATCTATTTTTACATGAGGGATCATGAAAAGTCATCAAATCCAAACTTGACAAATCCCAACTTGTCAAATCCAACTCGTCGAATCACACCTCGTCAAATGAATGAACTCGCTGGATGGACAAACTCGTAGGACAAACGAAATTGCTAAATCTAACCTTACCTGACCCAACCAGCCCCCCAAAGCATGTCCCCCTTTGTAACCCTGCGGTGCATATTTCCCCCACAGTTATCCCCTTACTAACCTAGGTTAGATTCTACGAGTTTGTCCGTTCGACGAGTTGGGATTGGCGAGTTTGTATTTGACAAGTTCAGATTTGGCGACTTCACATAACATCATGTAAAAGATATATGCATCCTTCCAATCACAGACTCTGATTCCGTTTGATCATTTTCATTGGTTGAATCGCTGATCTGACTCCTGCCTATATAAAAAGCTGCCATTACAATATTAAACAGTTCAGGTTTGATTCTTTTATTGATTGGGAAGGTCATCACTGGGATTTAAACCCTTGCTTATTATTGCATTGTTCAGCACTCAAGACTACAATACCTTCCTCGATAACAGTAAAAAAAATAAAATTTATGAAGAGGGGCTTGGATTTGTTGTTGGACAAACATAAATCTTAAATCCTCCAGATTTTTCCTCAGAAATTACCTTTCAATTAATATACCTTTTTTGCTTGATCATCATTTCCTCTTGACCAAATTATCTTGTTAGTTAGCCTATAAAGAGGATTAAGATGGTTCTAACCAAATCATTTCCTTTAAGAATTCTTCATCTATTGAACTAGTATTTTAATTTAGCTTTTTTCTTTATTTTTTGAAGGAATAAAATCACTTCCAAGCCGGAAATAAAATCTCAGGCTCTCTTTTTCTTTAAAAACTTGTTGAAAAAGTATATGGAGAGAAAAAGAAATAATCTCTCCTTGGTTTGGTTTTATTTTTCCCTAAAAATTGGTGAGATGTTGTAGTAGTTATAGTAAAAGTTGTCTTAAAGTCTTCCATCAGTGACTTTTATCCCTTCCACACACCAGATGGTTTTTGTGAGAGCAACACCTTGATGGTGCTCTCCTTGTTTAAAGAAGGAAGTGATGAAGTAGGGGTGAGGGTTATATATGATAAGGTAAAGGAAGAAGAGAGACATTCAACACAAGAGGATGTAGGAAAAAGATCTCCTCATCCTATATTGTTTCCTTACCATTCAGTAACAAGTTTTTTATCACCATTGTCAGTTCACCTTGCTTTCTCTTTTGAAAAACAATCAAGTTGTCTGATTACTACACATGAAGGAACTTTTTGGGTGGTGAACAAAAAAAGTAAGTTGTTTTTATGTAATTCTTCTCTTTCTGTCTCATAAATTTGGAAAAAGTGAATCCTTTTTTGAATGCAAGGCAAAAAACTCCCATGGGAGTACTTAATCTCAATGATATGATAAAACAAATCACATTCTTCTTTTCAAACTTGGAAAGTTTTATTGTGTTTGAAAAAAAGAAACTTCTTGAAGCCTTAATTAAGATTTTTTGAAAAAAAGAACAATTATCAAACTGTTATGAATTTGGTTAGAAATGATTGCTGATGTACATTCCTCAACTAAAAGTAATGAGAAAGCTTTGATGTGTGTAATGAAACTTTTTATTAGTTTTTTCCCTATAAATGTTGTAATTTTAAGCATTTTCATGATCAATGCCACACATTGTATCTCCCTATCTTTCATCCATATACAAAAGCTGTAGATAGTTCCTTAAAGACCAAAAAATATGATAAATGGATGAATACTGGTGTATTGAGTGCTAACTGATTTACTTCATCAAATATACATATTTATACATAGGTTTCGTAAACAATAGTAATTGAATTGCAATCAATATTATTTGAGGCAACTAACCATCTCAGCTGGCAAAAACCATTATTATGCTAAATTTATGAAGAAAAGTGACAGGCTTAGGTTTTCAGTTCATTGCCACTGGGATTGCTGCTTTCAGTCTTTCTACAAAAGGTCTCTGGTCAAGGTCAAGCCATTGAAAGGAGATCAACTTACTGATTCGCTTGTAATTTTACATATATACTAGCTGAGGTACCCAGCGCTGCTCGGGTTAATTTGCAACCTGCTGAACATCTTTTGTTTCGTAAACAGTTTTTAAAAATGTGTCCTTCAACTTTTAGTGTTTCAGGATCCCCAGTCCCAGGGGCGTAAGGGGGGCGGGGGTCAAACCTGCACCAAAACTTTCCTTGGACAGGTGGGGATATGCGTACAAAATTTCATCCCCATTGGTACAGGGGTTTGGATTTCGAAAGCCCTCAACATACTAACAGACAGACAATCAAACATCTCTATGCCCATTTTTATGTAGAGAGATGATAGAAGATGGGGCTTCAAAAAATTGGTCCATCAAATGAACAATTTGCCAAAAAATTGGCTTATTGAATGACTAGAAATAAAATAGTCCTGCAGGGTTAGGTTAGGTAAGCAATAAAAAGGCCAAAGTTTTCAGTAAAAAATGTAATTTGACAAATTACGAATTTGGTAAAAAAAGGTGATTTGACTGTCCAATTTTTTGACGAATTATTAATTTGACAAATTACAAGTCTATATGATGTCAATTCAACTTATCGTTATTTGATGGATTTATATATATATATATATATATATATATATATATTTA
>Ga0194133_10007209_pt1 | contig 13410 bp, 11 predicted proteins | sample TA2KigOf40mmetaG_FD_155448 | JGI IMG/M metagenome (GOLD analysis project Ga0194133, IMG submission 155448) | Freshwater microbial communities from Lake Tanganyika, Tanzania - TA2015055 Kigoma Offshore 40m | ecosystem: Environmental > Aquatic > Freshwater > Lake | place: Tanzania: Lake...
TCTTCTCAAGGTTCGGATTGAGCAGCGTGACCTCCACAATCGGTGCGGACAACTCCTCATGGAGCGCCGCGTTGAGAAAGTGCACCAGCAAGTTGAGATTCACCTCCGACCCGAAGATCGCCTTGAACACGCAGTCAACCTTGGGATCGATGGCATGCTTCATGGCCGCAGGTTCCATAGCAGTGACATAGGTCAGGATGGATTGGGGATGGGTTGGGGGTGAGGTTGGGTTGGGTTGGGGGTGGGGATGGTGAGCGGTGGCAAAACGCCCGACGCTCGCGACGTGGGCCGGGCACATCGACCGTGAAGGAGTCTTGCACGACAGGCGGGCCCCCGAGCAATTTCCCGGATACTCACCATGGAGTGTTCATCCCCGGCCTGCAACTCAGCCCTCTTCACGCGCGTGGTTGATGGTGTAGCGCGGCAACTCAACCACAAGGGGAGCCGTACCCACGTTGACCTGGCAGGACAGACGCGAATGCGGGCTCAGACCCCAGGCGCGGTCGAGCATGTCGTCTTCCTGGTCCTCTGCAGGCTCGAGCGAGGCAAAGCCCTCGCGAATCAGGACGTGGCAAGTTGTGCAGGCGCAAACCAGACCGCAAGCGTGCTCAAGATCGACGCCATGTTCGAGCAACACACGTGCAAGGTTGGCCCCGAGCGCAACGCTGAACGACAAGCCCTCCGGACACAGCTTGTCGTGCGGGAGCACGCGAATTTCTGGCATGGGCCTCAGCCCAGAGCGTCGACGCGAAGCCCGGTCAGCGCCGATGAGACAGCCCTGTCCATGCGCAAGGCCGCAAAGTGTTCGGTCTGCTGGCCGAGCGCCAGGATCGCGGCCCGGATCGCCTCGTGATCCTCCCCGCGTGCACACTCACTCAGGGCGTCCATCGCGGAACGGATGGCGTGCAGTTCCTGCGGGGAGAGCAGATTCGCGTCCTGTAAAAGCGCCGCTTCGACCGCAATCCGCATGCGCTCGGCGTCGACCTGCTGCTCCTTGAGTGCTCGCGCCTGCACATCGTGCTCGGCATTCTCAAACCCTTCGTGCAGCATGCGCACGATCGCGTCGTCGCCAAGCCCGTAGGAAGGCTTCACATCGATTGAAGCAGAGACTCCGCTGCGGAGTTCCTCCGCCGTTACCGAGAGCAGACCGTCGGCGTCGACCTGAAAGCCGACACGGATACGCGCCGCGCCAGCGCTCATTGGGGGAATGCCGCGTAACTCAAAGCGCGCGAGCGATCGACAGTCACGCACAAGTTCGCGCTCGCCCTGGACCACATGCAGCACGATTCCCGTCTGACCATCCTGAAAGGTTGTGAACTCCTGCGCTCGGTACACAGGAATCGACGAGTTGCGGTCGATGATCTTCTCGCACAGACCGCCCATCGTCTCGATGCCAAGCGACAGCGGGATCACATCGAGAAGCAGCCAGTCGTCGTTTTCGCCTAGCTGACCAAGGAGCAGACTCGCCTGAAGCGCAGCGCCCAGCGCCACAACTTCATCGGGATTGAGATGATCGTGAATCGGCTTGTTGATCAGGCGCGTGAGGGCCTTCCTGACCTGAGGCATCCTGGTTGCCCCGCCCACCAGGATGACGCCATCGATAGCCGCTGGGTCGGTCCCGGCATCGCGTAGCGCCCTGCGCACCACGAGCATCGTCTTTTCAAGAAGACCGCGACTCAACGCTTCGAAAGCTTCGCGGCTCAGGTGAAGGCACTCTTCAGTATCGGCAAGGTTGACGGAAACCTCCTCGCGACTGCTCAAGTCCTCCTTTGCGCGACGTGCCGCAGCCAACCAGGCATGCTTTTGCGCTGACGACAGGGCGTTGACCGCGAGCCCCCGCTGCGCCAGCCAATGGTCCACGATGGCATGGTCGAAATCGTCGCCCCCCATTGCCGAGTCGCCTGCAGTGGCGACCACCTCGAAAATGCCGCGACTGAACCGAAGGATCGAAACGTCGAAGGTGCCACCGCCGAGGTCGTAGATCAGGAAGACACCCTCGGCCCCCTGATCGAGTCCGTAGGCGATTGCTGCCGCAGTAGGCTCATTGAGCAGTCGCAACACCCTCACACCCGCGAGTCTGGCCGCGTCCTTGGTGGCCTGGCGTTGGGCCTCGTCGAAGTAGGCGGGTACTGTGACCACGGCTCCGTCGAGTGCTCCGCCAAGGCTTTCCTCGGCGCGCCTGACGAGCGTGCGCAGGACCTCGGCCGACATCTCCACAGAGGTGCGCGGCCCCGCTGCGGTCTCCACCGCAAGCAACCCCTCCTGCGGGACAAAACGATAGGGACTGCGTGAAGTATCCGCGTCGGCGAGTCCACGCCCCATCCAGCGCTTGAACGAGCGGATACAGTTCAAGGGATCGGTTTGTTGCCTCTCGAGGACCTCCGCGCCAACCGCAACGCAGCCCTCCGGCCCATAGTGCACTGCAGAGGGCAGCAGCACGGAGTTGTCGCTTGCGGGCAGGCACTGGGCAAGGCCCGAGCGCACCGTGGCCACCAGCGAGTTTGTAGTGCCAAGATCGATTCCGACGCCACGCATGACAAAGGGGTTCGCGGGGCGTGCACCCGGCTCCAAAATCTGCAAAAGCGCCATGGTCTAACCCGCGTGGAGCGCCAAACAGTCTTCCGGGTGGGCACCCGGGACAAGCGATGTGGCTTCGGCAAGCGTATCGCGGTGTTGAGCGCAGTCGGCAACGATGCGCTCGACGAGCATCCACCTCACAACAAGGTCTGCAGCGATACCCGGAGGCGAGGCGTGAGCCTTCCGCGCCCCTCTTCCCACCTCACTTGCGGCGAAGGCCCCGATGAGCGCGTTCTGCGCTGCGAGCACTTCGTCGTACAAGGCGTTGAGTGGAGCAGAGGCGCCAATACTCCGGGGGAACCGGCCGGGGGACACGCTGTGGGACGTGCCGGTTGGCTTTCCGGGTGATGCACCAGGAGACTCGCCAGGTAGGGCGTCAGGCAACTCGCCGGGTAGCGCGCCAGGCAACTCCCCGGGTTGCGCGCCAGGAGACTCGCCGGGTAATGCGGCAGGACACGCTACCTGGATCGTCTCAAGAATATCCTCGAGGCGCTCACGCCAAACGAGTATCTGCGAAAGAAAGTCGGGCCCAACCGGATGTCGCGCCGGATCGATCGGCTCACCCGCAAGTGCGCACAGCAGTTTTGCGCGCGCAAGCGGTTGGGACAACTCGCCGTAGGCCTGGTTGATCCGGCTTGCCCACTGCACCGCGTTACGCCGGTCGGCGGCCGTGCCACCGCTGTGTCGATCGGGGTGGACCTCCGTCATCATGCGGTGGAATCGCTGCTTGAGCTGCTCCTGATCCACCTCGAAACCGGCATCGAGGCCGAAGAGTGCAAAGCTGTTGGAGTCGCTACGGCGGGAGGCGGGCAAAGCAAGGCCTCAGACGTTGAACGACTCACCGCAACCGCACTCGCTCTTCACGTTGGGATTGTTGAACTTGAATCCCTCGTTGAGTCCTTCGCGGACGAAGTCGAGTTCAGTGCCGTCGATGTAGGCGAGACTTTTCGGGTCGACGAAGATATGCACGCCGTGCGATTCGAATTGGAGGTCCTCCGGGAACGGTTGGTCGGCGTACTCGAGTTTGTAAGCGAGGCCGGAGCAACCGGTGGTTCGCACGCCGAGACGTAGACCAAGGCCCTTGCCGCGCCGGGCGAGGTTGCGCGATACATGGCCCGCCGCGCGTTCAGACAGCGTGATGGCCATGACGTGACTTGTAGTCGGCCACTGCCGCCTTGATCGCATCCTCGGCGAGGATTGAACAGTGAATCTTCACCGGCGGGAGCGCGAGTTCCTCGGCGATCTGGGTGTTGCGGATCTCGAGGGCCTCGTCAAGCCGCTTTCCCTTCACCCATTCGGTGACGAGCGAACTCGAGGCAATTGCCGAGCCACACCCGTAGGTCTTGAAACGGGCGTCTTCGATCACGCCTTCGTCGTTGACCCTGATCTGAAGCTTCATCACATCCCCACACGCGGGCGCCCCGACCATCCCGGTACCGACCGATGCGTCGCCCTTGGCGAAGGAGCCCACATTACGAGGGTTCTCATAGTGATCAATGACCTTGTCGCTGTACGCCATGCTGCACCTCTTCTACTGCGTTTCAGATGTGGAAAGAAAAAGGGGAACCCGAAAAAAAAGGAAACCGGGAAGACGTGAAAACGGGGGAACGTGCGACCGGCTTCGAATCCGTACGGCCCCGCCGGTTGGCGGAAGGGACCCGACGACTGCCAGCCGCCTAATATCCGAGTATTTTACTGTGCCACTTGCGGTCCTTCGCTGATCCCCCCTCGGGGATCGAGGACTTCGGTTTGTTGAGGAGAACCCGCGCCGCTGGGGTGTTCTGAAGGAGCCCTCGGGGCGCTCAGCGCTCTATGCCCAGCCCACGGTGATCGGGGCTCCGTGAACCGTGCTCTGAGCACCATACTCGGTGAGCAGTGCTCAGTGCGCTGCCCACTGCACCGTGTTGAGGTCGATGCCGTCCTGCACCATCTCCCATAGCGGCGACATTTCGCGCAGCTTCTCAACCTTGTCGTGGATCAACTTCACCGCGAAATCGACCTCCTCCTCGGTGGTGAAGCGGCCCACGCTGAAGCGGATCGAGCTGTGCGCCAGTTCGTCGCTTCGCCCGAGCGCGCGCAACACATAGGAGGGCTCGAGGCTTGCTGAAGTACACGCCGATCCGCTCGAAACCGCGATGTCCTTGATCGCCATGATCAGCGACTCACCTTCCACATAGTTGAAGCTGAGGTTGAGGTTGTGTGGCACGCGTTGCTCGAGGTGGCCGTTGAGAAACACATCCTCCAGTTGCGAGATGCCGCGCCAGAGCCGGTCACGCAACATACGGATGCGCTCGTTCTCCACGCCCATTTCCTCGCGGGCCAGGCGGAATGCCTCGCCCATACCGACGATCTGGTGGGTGGGCAAGGTACCCGACCGCATCCCGCGTTCGTGACCACCTCCGTGAATTTGCGCTTCGAGCCGTACGCGCGGCTTGCGCCGCACAAAGAGCGCGCCTACACCTTTGGGACCGTAGGTCTTGTGCGCCGAAAAGGACATGAGATCCACGGGCAGCACCGAGAGGTTGACCGGGAGCTTTCCGGTGGCCTGGGCTGCGTCGACATGGAAGATGATTCCCCGTTCGCGACAGATCCTTCCGAGTGCTGAGACATCCTGAATCACGCCGATTTCGTTGTTGACCATCATGACCGAAACCAGGATGGAGTCGCTTCGCAATGCCGACCTGAAGCGATCGGGATCGAGCAGGCCGTCGGGTTCGACATCAAGGTAAGTCACCTCGAAACCTTCACGCTCGAGTTCGCGCATCGTGTCGAGCGTGGCCTTGTGCTCGGTCTTCACGGTGATCAGGTGTCGGCCGCGCTCCTTGTAGAAGTGCGCAGCCCCCTTGATCGCAAGATTGATCGACTCGGTGGCGCCCGAGGTCCAGACGAGCTCCCGCGCCTCGCAACCCACAAGCGTGGCCACCGATTCGCGCGCCTCCTCGACTGCCTCCTCGGCCTCCCAACCATAGGCGTGCGAGCGTGAGGCAGGGTTGCCGAAAGCTGATTTGAGGAACGGCAACATCTTGTCCACGACGCGCGGATCCACGGGCGTGGTGGCGGAGTAGTCAAAATAGATCGGCAGCTTCATTTTGATAGCGTTTCCCAAGAATTAGGGCAACTAGGAACCGGGCGGTTGGCCCTGGGGCGTGGCGCACACAACAGAAGGAAACCTGGACTCCGCCGGGGCGGGTCCGGCTTCGGGGATCAACCCGCGTTGAAGGTGGTGAGCCTCGAGCCGTCGGCGCGAATCGGCTGCAGGGTTGAGGTGGGGAACTGGAGCGCCGCGCGGTGCTCGCGGAGGATCGAGACGTGCTGGCGGGGCTTTTCCACCTCGCGACCGCGCTGCTGCTCCACCAGGTCGGCGAGCGACACCGAGTCGAGAAACTCGATCATCTTCTGGTTGAGGCTGGACCAGAGTTCGTGCGTCATGCACTGGCCGTCGTCGGTGCAGTTCTCCTTGCCGCCACACTGCGTGGCATCCAGAGGCTCGTCGACCGCGAAGATGATGTCGGCCACGGTGACGTCCTTGAGGCCCCGGGCGAGCGTGTAGCCGCCGCCGGGACCGCGAGTGCTTTCGACCAGTTCGTGACGGCGCAGCTTGCCGAAGAGCTGTTCGAGGTAGGAAAGGGAAATCTTCTGCCGCTGGCTGATCCCGGCCAGGGTGACCGGCCCCTGATGCTGGCGAAGGGCAAGGTCAATCATCGCAGTGACAGCGAAACGTCCTTTGGTGGTGAGCCGCATGGGAGTTCTCCGAGGAGTGGGCGGTTGTTGGGGAAAAACCCGAAAACTTGAGTTGCGCACTGGACTATAGATTCCCGACGGATCCTATCAAGAATTCCCGACTCCTCCGAGGGGTTTTGTCCTGGACAAATCCGCTCTCGTACCACTTCCCCCCTCCCCGAACTTGCGACCCGACTCCTCCCGAGCGATGCAGGGCGACAACCTCGCGCTGCATCCGCCCGGGATCACGCCCTCAGGCGGCAGCCACCTGGGTGGCACGGCGTCGCGCCACATCGAGCAAGCCGGTGCAAGCATCCTCGATGTAGTCGAGTGCCTGCTCAAATCCCTGAAGGTTGCCGTGGTAGGGATCCGGAATCGTGGCGCTCTCGTGCTCGGTGGCAAAGCGCATCAGCAACTGCAGCTTGTGGTGAATCTTCTTGGCGGACTTCTGCTGCAGGAAGGCAAGATTGTCCCAGTCCATCGCCAGCACCAGGTCGTAGTCCTCCAGCGTTGTGGCATCGACTGCGCGCGCCACGTGCGTGCTGATGTCGACGCCGCGCTTCTGGGCTGCTGCTAGTGCACGCTTGTCGGCGCCCTCGCCAGCGTGGAAGCCATGCGTGCCCGCCGATTCCATGCTCACCACCTCGTCAAGACCAGCCTGACGCACCATCTGCCGGAACACACCCTCGGCCATAGGGGAGCGGCAAATGTTTCCCATACACACGAAGAGCACGCGAGTGCTCATTGCAAACGAGGTTGAGTCTTTCTTGCCCATCTTGTTCACCCTCTCTCAAGATCAAAAAATGTGCGATTGCGTTCTAGTTCAACAACTTACCAGTGAAACCGTGGCCGCTTACGCGGCCCTCGCGCCGGCGAGCGGAACGACCTTCGACGAGCCGCTCGCCCCGAAGAGTTGCTCTTTCAGCTGTGAAAGCTGATCCCTGGCCTGCGCAGCCTTCTCGAACTCGAGGTTGCGCGCATGCTCCAGCATGAGCTTCTCAAGGCGCTTGAGTTCCCGCGCCACGCTCTTCTCGCTCATGCTCCCGTAACGGGCTGCATCCTCGGCGGCCTTGAGTTCCTGCTTTGCCTGCTGCGGGTCGTACACACCGTCGATCAGGTCCTTGACGTCCTTGACAACGCCCCGCGGCACGATACCGTTGACGCTGTTGAACGTTTCCTGGCGCTGCCTACGGCGATCGGTCTCGCGCAATGCGCGCTCCATCGAGTCGGTACGCCGGTCGGCGTAGAGGATTGCCGCACCGTTGAGGTTGCGCGCCGCACGACCGATCGTCTGGATCAGACTGCGCTCGGAGCGCAGGAAGCCCTCCTTGTCGGCATCGAGGATCGCCACCAGCGACACCTCGGGAAGGTCGAGCCCCTCGCGGAGCAGATTGATTCCAACGAGCACATCGAAGCTTCCGAGCCGCAGATCGCGCAGGATCTCAACGCGTTCAACCGTGTCGATGTCGGAGTGCAGGTAGCGCACCTTCACTCCGTGCTCCGAGAGATAGTCGGTGAGGTCCTCGGCCATGCGCTTGGTGAGCGTGGTGACGAGTACCCGCTCACGCCGCGCCACCCGCAGGTGGATCTCGGACAGGAGGTCGTCGACCTGCGAGCGCGCCGGACGCACTTCGACCAAGGGATCGACCAGTCCGGTGGGGCGCGCAAGTTGCTCCACCACCGCACCCGACTGTTCGATCTCGTAGTCGGCCGGGGTGGCCGATACGAAGATCCCCTGACGCCACTTCCCCTCGAACTCGTCAAAGCGCAAGGGACGGTTGTCGAGCGCCGAGGGCAGCCGGAACCCGTACTGCACCAGGGTTTCCTTACGCGCCCTGTCCCCTCGGTACATGCCCCCGAGTTGTCCGATCGTGACGTGGCTTTCGTCGACGATGATGAGTGCATCCTGCGGGAGGTAATCCACCAGCGTAGGCGGCGGATCTCCAGGACTCGCGCCCGAGAAGTGACGGGTGTAGTTTTCGATGCCCTTGCAAAAGCCGAGTTCCTGGAGCATCTCGAGGTCGAAACGGGTGCGTTGCTCGAGACGCTGCGCTTCCACGAAACGCGCCTCTGCGGTGAACTCGGCCAGTCGCCCGCGCAACTCGTCCTTGATCGTTTCAATGGCTCGAAGCACAGTGTGGCGCGGGGTGACGTAGTGCGACGAGGGGTAGACGGTGAAACGCGGAATGCGCTGGCGAACCTTGCCCGTGAGCGGATCAAAGAGCAAGAGCCCTTCAACCTCGTTGTCGAAGAGTTCGATGCGCAGGGCAAGTTCGGCGTGTTCGGCAGGGAAGACGTCGATCGTGTCGCCCCTGACGCGGAAGCTGCCACGCTGGAAGTCGGCGTCGTTTCGCTTGTATTGCATCGCCACGAGGCGCTGGAGCAGGTCGCGCTGGCTCAGGCTGTCGCGCACCCGCAGGGTGAGCACCATCGCATGGTAATCGGTGGGGTTGCCGATACCGTAAATGCATGACACTGTTGCAACAATGATCGTGTCGCGCCGCTCGAGCAGGCTCTTGGTGGCCGAAAGACGCATCTGCTCGATGTGCTCGTTGATCGCGGAGTCCTTCTCGATGAAGAGATCGCGCTGCGGCACGTATGCCTCGGGCTGGTAGTAGTCGTAATACGACACGAAGTACTCCACCGCGTTGTGCGGAAAGAACTCGCGCATCTCGGCGTAGAGCTGGGCGGCCAAGGTCTTGTTGGGGGCGAGCACGAGGGCGGGGCGCCCTGCCCTCGCGATCACGTTGGCAAGCGTGAAGGTCTTGCCTGAGCCCGTTACACCGAGCAGCGTCTGGAAGCTCAGTCCGTCGCGCAGCCCTTCGTAAAGCCGCTCGATCGCCACGGGTTGATCGCCTGCCGGCGGATAGGGCTGGTGCAGCTGGAAGGGACTGTCGGCAAAGCTGAGCAGACCGCCGCCTGGCGGAGTCTCCGCCCCGGGGAGTGCCGGGTGCTTGAGAATCGGTACGCGGCTCATGGCAAGGTCGGTGTGAAGTTGGCGGGTTGTGTTGCGGAGAGGGTCTGCCCGGTCAACCCCGGCGCTCTCGGCAAATGTACGGTCGCTGCGGTGCTACCATCCACGGCTGCTGCAGTGCAATATCAATCCGGCATTATCACGCCGGCGGTGCCAAAAAGCTAGCCCCCCTTCGCAACTTTGCGGAAAGCCCGGAGGAAGGAATGTCAGTAGCGATCTTTGCCAGCGTGGCGCTTGCCCCACGCGACCCGATCCTCGGTCTGACCGAGGCCTTTGCTGCCGACACCCGATCCGCCAAGGTGAATCTGGGCGCTGGTGTGTACCTCAACGACCAGGGCAAGGTACCGCTCCTCGAAGCAGTCCGCCAGGCTGAGCGCCTGCGGCTGGAAGCAGCCCCGCCGCGCGGATACTTGCCCATCGAAGGCTACGGGGACTACAACCGGGCTGTGCAGAGCCTTCTCTTTGGCGCGCATCCGGAACTCCTCGCGCAGCGGCGAAGCGTGAGCTTCGAGGCCCTTGGCGGAACTGGCGCGCTGAAGGTGGGAGCGGATTTCCTCAAGAGGCTGCGTCCGGATGCCTGCGTGTGGATCAGCGATCCCAGCTGGGAAAACCATCGCGCTCTTTTCGAGGCGGCGGGCTTCACTGTGAAGAGCTATGCGTACTATGACCCCGCGACACATGGCGTGCGGTTCGAGGCCCTGATGACCGACGTCGCCACGATGCACGAAGGCGACGTGATGGTGCTGCACGCCTGCTGTCACAACCCCACCGGAGTGGACCTGAACACCGGGCAGTGGGCATCACTGATCGCAGGGATCGGCCGGAGCGGCGTGGTGCCCTTCCTCGACATGGCTTATCAGGGCTTTGGCGAAGGCATTTCGCAAGATGCGGTGGCGCTCAACCTGCTTGCAGCCTCCGGGCAGAGCTTCCTGGTGGCGAGCTCTTTTTCGAAGTCGTTTTCCTTCTACGGCGAGCGCGTTGGCGCACTATCGGTGGTCACCCAGAGCAACGACGAGACCGATCGGGTGGCGAGTCAGATCAAGCGGGTGATCCGCACCAACTATTCAAACCCTCCCACCCACGGTGCGGCCGTGGTTGCCACAGTGCTGAATACGCCGTCGCTACGCTCGATCTGGGAGGCGGAACTCGGCACGATGCGCGAGCGCATCCGCGCGATGCGCGAGGGCTTCGTGGAGGGCCTGCGCGCGCTCGGCGTGGCGCGCGACTTCTCCTTCGTGACAGCCCAGCGCGGCATGTTCTCCTACTCGGGACTCAACCCCACGCAGGTCGAGCAACTGCGCGAGGAATTCGGTATCTACGCGGTATCCACCGGCCGCATCTGCCTTGCCTCGCTGAATGCGCGTAACCTCAACGATGTGTGCGCCGCGATCGCGAAGGTCTTGTGAGACACCCGCCGAGGATCCGCTACACTTTAGAGCGGCTAGATCCCCGATAGCTCAGTCGGTAGAGCACCGGACTGTTAATCCGTAGGTCCCTGGTTCGAGCCCAGGTCGGGGAGCCAGAAAAATCAAGCATTTAGCCTAAAAAAAGATACAGAAAAGAAAACCGCTACAGAACTCCCGTTGCAGTAACGCAGGCCTGATGGGTTTGCGCTTCGGGTTTTCTTATCTCCCGATCCCCACACCTTCACGGCGCAGCGCTCGTTGAGCGCGGCTTTCCGATCGTGCCGATCCAGCCCTGCTCCAAGCGCCCGGGCCTGTACCGCAACGGCCGCTGGCGCGACTACCCGCAGTGGACGCGGCACTGCAAGCGCGACACCACCGCGCACGAGATCGACATCTGGGGCAACTGGCCCCGGGCGGGCATCGGCGTGGCTGCGGGGCGCTTCATCGGCATCGACATCGATGTGCTCGAGCCCGAGGCGCTTGCGGCGTCCATCGAAGGTTTGGCCAAGCGTTGTCTTGGCGAGACGCCCGCGGTGCGCATCGGCCGCGCTCCCAAGCGGCTCCTCGTCTACCGCGCCACCGAGCCCTTTGCGGGGTTCAAGTACCCCCCGATTGAGGTGCTCGGCATGGGCCAGCTCTTCATTGCCTACGGCATCCACCCCGACACTGCAGCGCCCTACGCCTGGCCAGTGGCCACGCTGCGTGACCTCGACCCGCAAGAGCTCCCGGCCATCAGCGAAGCGCAGGCGCGCGCCTTTGCAACCACCGCCTACGCGCTGATCGATCCCGCGCAGCGGCCGCAAACGCTCGTTGCCGGCCTGAGCCCCCACAAGGCGGCCAGCGCCGCAAAGGACGACACGGCCCAGGGGCGCGCCCCGGCGCTGCGCGGAACGCTCGAGGCGGTGCGCGATGCACTGCCCTGGATCACCAACCACGACCTCGACTACGACAGCTGGGTGCGGGTGGGCCTTGCGATCAAGGGCGCGGTGGGCGAGGAGGGCTGGCCGCTCTTTGAGGCATGGTCGGCCTTGAGCGCAAAGTACGATGCGGCCTTCACCCGCGGGCGCTGGCAAAGCTTTGCCCCGCAGCGCATTGGCGCGGGCACGCTCTACCGGCTTGCGCTCGAGCGTGGTTGGCAGCCGCCTGCGGCGATCCGACTCAACGGTGCGTGCGGCATGCCTGCGCCACAGGCGGGCCAGACGCTCGCCCCACACCCGGCGCGCGGCCTGCTCGAAGCGGTGGCCAAGCGCAGCGCGGCAGCGGTGCAAACCGCAGCCAGCATCGCGCCAGGCGCAGCCACCCCGGCCCAAGCCGCAGCAAGCGCAAGTGCCGCGCTCTGGGTCGATCCCCCACCTGCGGATGCCCGCGCACCGGTGCCGATGCCCGCAGGCTGGAGCCACGTGGGCGGAGTGCTCCAGGCGCTGATGGACTTCATGGCGGCAACCGCCAAGCGGCCGCAGCCGGTGCTTGCGCTGGGCGCGAGCCTGTGCGCCGTCGGTGCGCTCATGGGGCGCAGGTACCGTACCGCATCGAACGTGCGCTCCAATCTCTACATCGTGGGGATTGCCGAAAGCGGCGCCGGCAAGAACCACAGCCGTGTGGTGATCAGCGATCTCTTCCAGCGCGCAGGGCTGCTGCAGTACCTGGGGGGCAACAAGATCGCCTCGGGCGCGGGGCTGCTGAGCGCACTGCAGCGCCAGCCGGCCATCCTCTTTCAGCTCGATGAGTTCGGGCTGCTGCTCGGGGCGGCGGCCGACCGCAGGCGCTCGCCGCGCTACCTGACCGAGATCCTGGACCTGCTGACCGAGCTCTACACCACGGCGGGCTCAACGTACTTCGGCACCGAGTACGCCCTCAACCCCAAAGCCCCCACCCTGCGCCCGATCCACCAGCCCTGCGCCTGCGTCTACGGCACCGCCACACCCGCGCAGTTCTGGCAGGCGCTCCAGGCCAGCAACGTCGCCGACGGCTCACTTGCCCGCTTCCTGATCCTCGAGAGCGAGGAGGACTTCCCCGCAAGCAACCTGCACTTTGGGCTCACCGAGCCGCCACAAAGCCTGCTCGATGCGCTCCAGCGCATCCAGGGCGCGGGCGGCGCGATGCTGGGCAACCTCGCCGATGTGGCAACCTCCCCCGAGGTCTGCCCGGAGCCGCGCCTTGTGCCGATGAGCACCCCGGCCGCCGATGCGCTGCGCGCCCTCGATGCTGCGCTCCTCGTAGAGCTTCGCGCAAGCCGCGGCAGCGGCTACAGCTCGATCCTCGCCCGCATCGAGGAGCACGCCACCAAGCTTGCCCTCATCCGGGCGGTCTCGCGCGATGCGATCGCACCCCGGATCGAGGAGGCCGATGCCACCTGGGCGATTGCGCTCGCACGCCACTGCGCCGCACTCACCATCCGCGAGGCGCAGGCACACATTGCCGAGAACGCCGCCGAGTCGCACCACAAGCGCGCGCTCCAGATCCTGCGGGCAGCCGCCCCCCATGGGATGTCGCGCAGCGAGTTCACGCGGCGCACCCAATTCATGGATCACAAGCAGCGCGACGGGGTGCTGCAGACCCTCCAGGAGGCTTTCTTCATGGAAGTAAGTCTTTCTTCAAGCGTGGGGAGGCCGACAACTTGGCTAAAACTCGTGGAAAATCCATAGCTTACGGGGCCTACGGGACTTTCTTCAATATTTCAATCTTTCAAGCACACCCCCACCCACACCCCCACCCCCACACCCGGGCAAGCCC
>Ga0194133_10007211_pt1 | contig 13408 bp, 7 predicted proteins | sample TA2KigOf40mmetaG_FD_155448 | JGI IMG/M metagenome (GOLD analysis project Ga0194133, IMG submission 155448) | Freshwater microbial communities from Lake Tanganyika, Tanzania - TA2015055 Kigoma Offshore 40m | ecosystem: Environmental > Aquatic > Freshwater > Lake | place: Tanzania: Lake Tanganyika...
CCTGGACATGAAGGCGAATTCAGATTTACCTTTTGCCTCAACACTTTGCGGATCCTGTACGAATGTATGCCCGGTAAAAATTGATATTCACGATCAGCTTTGGAAGTGGCGGCAGCAGATTGTTGCTAATGGGTATGTTACCTCAGGGAAGAAAGCCGGAATGAATGGCATGGCCTGGGTGCTATCCAATCCCAAGCTGTATCGTCTATCGGGAACCATTGTCCGTTGGGTCATGCGTAAATTTCCTTTAGTCGTGAATAATCGCTTAAATGTTTGGTACAAACAGCGGGAAATGCCAGAGGCACCCAAAAAAAGTTTTAGAGACTGGTTTAAAGAGAATCAAGAAACATGAGTTCCAGAGAATTAATTTTAAAGGCAGTAGCGGAGAATAAGCCTGACCTCACAGCCTTGCCGGAAATGGATCTTTCCCTAACCATCAGGTATGCCAATAAGATTGAGCAGTTTATTGATAAGCTGAAAAGTGCTGGTGCAACAACATGTCATCAGGATAGCAAATTGGTTTTACAAAATGATTTAACCGAGGTAAAAGCTCAAGGAAAATTTATAATTGATTTGTTGGATATTCCTCATTCTAAGGATTGGGGGGATCTCCATGCATCCCAACTAGAGTCTCTGGATACTTGCTACCTCCGGGCAGAACTTGGTGTAGCTGAAAATGGGGCGATGTGGATTTCTGAGAAGCAAATGTCTAACAGGCTAATTCCTTTTATTTGTCAACATCTGGTGATTGTAATCAATGAAGAAAACATCGTGAATACCATGCACGAGGCTTACCAGCGGATTGAGACCACAGCAGATGGTTTTGGAGTATTTATCGCCGGACCTTCAAAAACTGCAGATATCGAACAGAATCTCGTGATTGGAGCACATGGATCAAGAAGTTTGAGGGTGTATCTAATGGGTGCAGTGTCTTGAGATAATGGATTAGAGCTTTTGAACCGCTTGTAAATAGACGAACCATATGGTATAGAAAAATGCGCCAGTCGTAGCAGTAATATATTGAATAGGTAATGAAAAGAGTAGTGATCTTTCTAAAAATCAAGGATATTTTTATCGCTATAATCCTGTTTAGCACCGCGACTAAACTGCTTTTACCAGTTAGCTCCTTTGCCCAGGAATTATCATTTCGTGCAGGTGCATCTACCGCCAATATTACACCAACGCTGGGAGATGGCATCGCAGGTGGTTGGATGCCTTTGCCATTGGCTACCCATATTCACGATGAATTGCATGCACGTTCACTGGTTTTGGACGATGGGAAAGTTCGTTTGGTTATTATGGTTGTAGATAATGTGGAGCTGCCAAGGGAAGTATTTGATGCAGCCAAACGGCTTATTACCCAAGAAACATCTATACCAAAAGAGCGGATAATGATGTCCTCAACTCATACCCACTCTTCTACCTGGGCAGGGCATGAAATTAATCCACCTGAGCCTTCACTTAGCATCCGTAATCACTCAATTGGTCAATATCCTAAACCGCTGGATGATTATCAGCGTTTCGTTGTACGTCGTATGGCGGATGGAGTTCGTATAGCATTAAATAATCTTGAACCAGCCCGTATTGGATGGGGTGCCGGCACTATACCGCAGCATGTTTTCAACCGCCGTTGGAAATTGAAAACAGCGGTGAATAATCCTTTTGGAGTGCCAGAAAGGGTTCAGATGAATCCGGGTATTGCTAATCCAAACTTACTGGAGCCCGCCGGCCCTATCGATCCGGAAGTTTCATTTTTGTCGGTTCAATCGTTGAAGGGCAATCCAATCGCGGTACTCGCCAATTATTCCTTACACTATGTTGGGGGAGTTCCTCAAGGTCATATCTCTGCTGATTATTTTGCTCTCTTTGCCGACCAACTTAAGCAGCTTTTAAAAGCCGATCGTCAGCAAACACCCTTTGTAGGAATCATGTCAAATGGTACAGAAGGAGATATCAACAACATCAATTTTCGGGGGCCTTCAAGCACCTATCCACCCTACGCTAAAATGGAACTTGTAGCAAAGGATGTTGCTCAGGAAGTATTCAGGGTTTATCAAAGTATAAATCATCAAGAATGGGTGCCGCTACGAGCTGCAGAAATGGAACTTACTTTAGAAACAAGAAGGCCGGATGCTCAAATACTTAGCTGGGCTGAAAATACCTTGAAGAAGGAGAAATCGGACCATCCCTTGGAAAAAGTTTTTGCCGAAAGAACCATACAAATGATCCAATGGCCTCAAAAAATAGATGTGATTCTTCAAACTTTCCGTATTGGTGATTTGGGTATAGCAGGGATCCCCTTTGAAGTATTTGCCGAAACCGGACTTGAGATTAAGAACAAAAGTCCATTTAAAAAATCGTTCACCATCGGTTTGGCAAATGGAGGTTATGGCTATCTTCCAACACCTGAACAGCATCAATTGGGAGGATATGAAACATGGCTGAGTGTCAATAAGGTTGAGAAAGAAGCATCCCGAATGATTGTTGCATAAATTCTTAAGCTTTTTGGTAAAATAGACGAATAATTGAGCTATTGGCTTTGAGAATAGAATACATTTTAAACATATAATTTTTCAGTTAATGGGTTTAACTTAAATGAGTTTAATGATGGGAAAATCACTTAAATTTTTCGGCCAGGAAATTGAAAGGAGGCTATTAATCTTTTTTTTCAGTTTTATTCTGTCTTCTCTTTTTATTTGTTCTACTCTTTTTGCTCAAAATTCAATTTTTCGGGCCGGAGCATCTACTGCAAATATTACCCCACCCTTAGGATCTGGGATAGTAGGTAATTTTGGTATTCCACCTCCGGCAAATTTTGTGCATGACGAATTGCATGCACGCAGTCTGGTGTTGGATGACGGGGCTACAAAGCTTGTCTTTGTGCTAGTCGATAATGTCGGAATTATCCGTGAGGTATTTGATGAGGCCAAGCGACTAATCTTCGAAGAAACTAAAATACCGGCCTCACAAATTTTAATGGCATCAGATCATACACATTCTGCCAGTAGTGCAAGCGGGCTTGGCAACTTAAGAGGCGGATGGAATGCCGGAATGCCGCTTGACGACTACCAGCGATTTCTTGTGCGGAGGATAGCGGATGGAGTTCGAATTGCTCTTAATAATCTGGAGCCTGCCCGGATAGGCTGGGGTGTAGGAGAAGTTCCTCAGCACCTTTTTAACCGACGATGGAAAATGAAAACACCGGTAATTAATCCTTTCGGATCCAAAGATCAGGTTCAGATGAATCCCGGAATCGGTAACCCCGATCTGCTTGAACCGGCCGGACCAACAGATCCTCAAGTTTCATTCATCTCAGTTCAATCTCTAAAAGGTCGTCCAATTGGATTACTAGCCAATTATTCTCTTCATTATGTTGGAGGGGTGCCTAAGGATCATATTTCTGCAGATTATTTTGGAGTATTTGCCGACCGAATGCAGGAATTGTTAAAGGCAGACCGCCAAGATCCTCCTTTTGTTGGAATCATGTCAAATGGCACCTCCGGAGATGTCAATAATATCAATTTTCGTGGACCGATAGAAAAATATGAACCCTATGCTAAAATGCGTATCGTTGCTAATGATGTTGCAAATGAAGTTTTGCGGGTATGCCAGACCATACAATATCAGGACTGGGTACCGCTCCGCGCGGCTCAGTCGGAATTGAATTTGAAAGTTCGCAGACCGGATACAGAAATGCTTGCCTATGCCCAAAAGGTTCTGGCAAAGTCAGAGACTGAAACGCCTGTTCATCGTCTCGAAAAAACTTATGCAGAAAGAACTTTACAGATGAATTTATGGCCTGAGAATGTCAATGTATTGATGCAGACCTTTCGTATTGGGGAGCTGGGTGTAGCTGCAATCCCTTTTGAGGTTTTTACAGAAATAGGTCTAGAGATTAAGATGCGAAGTCCTTTCAAAAATTCCTTTACTATTGAATTGGCAAACGGCAGTTATGGATACCTGCCAACGCCTGAACAACATCAACTCGGAGGCTATGAAACCTGGCTTGGAACCAATAAAGTGGAACAGGAAGCTTCGAGAAGAATTGTAACCGAAATCCTTAAACTTTTTAAACAGGTAAAACAATGAAAAAACTGTTCACATTAACCACTGCCTTGTTGATTGCATTTTTAAGTATGGCTTCAGCCAAACCAGTACCGGTTTTTAAAGCCGGTTTTGCCGAGCGTGATATTACACCGGATATAGGAATGGAATCTCCTGGAAATTATGGGAAGGCTTACCATAGGTCCTTTCATGATCCTTGTAAGGTTCGTGCTGTTGTATTTGATGATGGACAAAAGCGTGTAGCTTTGGTAGGTATTGATCTGCTATTTATTACCCGTCATCTGGTACAGGAAGTGCGTGCCGAGATTCAAAAGCGTTGCGGCATCTTGCCGGGTGACATCATGATTGGAGCATCTCACTCTCATTCTTCCGGCCCGATCGGTATGGGAGAGCCGGGAGATTTTGACCGGGCCTCTCCTTTAGTGAAGGATTTAGTTAATAATCATTCAATCGTTTCTGATCCGGGATATACTCAGGTTTTAAAGAAACAGATTGTTGATGCTGTTGTCCTGGCTAATGAGAATCGTGTGGATGCTAAACTAGCAGTTGGGAACGGACATGAAGATAAGGTTTCTTACAACCGTCGTTTGCGCATGAAAAATGGATTAAGCTATTCCCATCCCGGTGCAGGGAATCCTGATATTGTTGATTATGCTGGTCCGATAGACCCACAGGTTGGTACTGTGGGTGTTTGGGACATAAAAGGTAATTTATTGGGTACGGTTGTGAATTTCTCATGTCATGCCACAACTAGTCCGGGTGGTATTTCTGCCAGTTGGATTGGATCAATGGAAAGGACAATTCGTGGCGCTACCGGAAATGCTGCTTTACCTGTCGTATTTATGCAGGGTGCTTGTGGGGATATCACCCAAGTTGATAACTTAACCAAATTTCAAAATCCTGGAGCTGAAGAATGGTGGGATATTGTTGGAGGCCGGGTTGGGGCTGAGGCCTATAAAACCTTATTGCTCATTCGAAGGGGTGCAGGAAGTGATATTCCGCTTGATTCAAGGCAGAGAGTTTGGACCGTTAAACGCCGTATTCCTACCCCTGAAAAAGTACAGAAATCATTGGAACTAGTGAAGGCAGGCCCTGAAAAGTCGGGTACTACTGAATGGACCTTTGCAAAAGAAATTCTCATTTTGGATGCCATCATTAAAGCAAGGCCATTGGTGGAAGTCGAAGTTCAGGCCATACAGGTTGGTCCGATGGTGTTCGTATCTAATCCTGCAGAGTATTTTGTTCAGTATCAATTAGATATCAAAGCCGGAAGTAAATTTCCTTTCACTTTTGTTGTGGAGTTGGCCAATGGTATTACAGGGTATGTGCCAACTGAAGAGGCATTAGGCCCGAATGGGGGAGGCTATGAAACCCGTCTGACTTCCTACAGTAACCTGGAGGTTTCTGCAGGAAGGCAATTTGCCAATGCGGGTATTGAACTGGCAAATCAAATGGTGCCCGGTAAGGTGCCATTGCCTCCACCTCCACCACCTTTTAAGGCTCCATGGGCTTATGGCAACCTACCACCTGAGTTGAAATAATATGGCCTTTCGTATCGCCCCTCTTGTCGATGTGATGGCCTGCCGGAGTGTGGTGGTATGGTGACAACATCGAACAGAGGGTAAAAAATAGTAATTATGAATAAAAGAGAGATTTTTAATACTCCACAAGCGGAGTTAAGTAGGTCCGTGGGACATGAAAGTGACCCTATTGTGGCTTTTGGGCTTCTTAGAACTTTTTGTTTAAAATTCTTTAAGACAGGCTTTGCTTTTTTGCACCTCTCAATCCTGTTAATAAGTCAGCTTCTGATTGATACCCAAGTTGGATTTGCACAAGCTTCTAAAGTTTTCAGAGCCGGCGCTGCTACCAGTGTTATCAGTCCCGCAATAGGAACCTCTATCAATGGGAACATGAAGGATGTGCTAATCAAACAAATTCATGATGATACCCATGCCAGATGTATTGTTTTAGATGATGGAAAAACCAAGTTGGTATTGCTTACGGTAGATCTTTGCATGATTTACAGGGAAGAGCTGGATGCAGCTAAAAAAAGAGCTCATGACTTAACCGGAATTCCTGTGGAGAATATGATGATGTCGGCAACTCATACCCATTCGGGTGGTACGGCTTGTTCTGTATTCCAAAGTGATCCGGACCAAGATTACCTGAAGTTTCTGAGGGTTCGGATAGCTGATGCAGTGGTAAGAGCCAATAATAATCTGGTTCCTGCCCGCATTGGTTGGGCTGTTGGGAATGAGCCAAGTCAGGTGTTTAATCGTCGCTGGAAAATGAAGCCTGGAAAGCCATTAATGAATCCGTTTGGTACAGAAGATCGGGTAAAGGTGAATCCGGGTATGGGTAATCCGGATCGTTTGGAGCCTGCAGGTCCTGTAGATCCAGGGCTACCGGTTATTTCAATTCAAAGCGCTGAAGGGAGGCCTATTGCTATTCTGGCAAATTACTCTTTGCACTATGTCGGTGGAACAGCGCCTGGTGAAATATCTGCCGATTATTTTGGCATGTTTGCTCAAAGAATGGAGGAATTGCTGGAGTCAAAGGAAGATCGATTTCCTCCATTTGTAGCCATGCTGTCAAATGGAACCAGCGGCAATATTAATAACATCAATTGGTTTGCCAATGAACCAGCACCCGCATTACCCCCGTATACTAAAATGCGTCAGGTTGCTAATATTGTTGCAGCTGAAGCTTATAAAACCTATCAGAATATAAAATACCACAATTGGATTTCTCTCAGTTCGGTGCAAAAAGAGATTATTTTAGGGGTTCGACTCCCTGCTCAGAAAGAAATTGAAAGAGCGAAGGATATCGTCGCAAAAGCAAATGGTCCGATTATGAATACAGCGGAAGAAATTTACGCTCGGGAGACGTTATTGATTAAAGATTTTCCAAAGCAAGTGCCATTAATTATTCAAGCCTTTCGATTGGGTGATTTAGCCATTACTGCAGCACCCTGTGAAATATTTGTTGAGATCGGATTAGATATTAAAGAAAAAAGCCCTTTTAAGCCAACTTTTACAACATCGCTTGCCAATGGCTATAATGGGTACTTACCAACTCCTGAACATCATCAACTAGGAGGCTATGAAACCTGGAGAGCTCGCTCAAGTTATTTGGAGGTTGAGGCATCCACCAAAATAAGTAATTTAATTTTTGAGCTGCTGCAAAAACTTAAGAAAGAACAAGTCGATTAGTGAACCTCTAAACAAGATTAAGTCTTGGTTAATTAAAACCGAAGGCGGAAGTTTAACGGCCGGGGAAGAAAAATTAGAAACATGATTTCTCTTGTCAGTTAAAAAGAATGTCGGAAAGTAAATGCCTGGGATCTTAAATTTTTTTGATGGATAGGAGAATCCAACCATTGTAAATAAAACAGTTTTGAATGTTTCAAACATCAAATTCATTTCAGAAAATAGTATATTACACATCAAGAAATTGCCAGGATAAATTAGCTCAAGAGTATATTTTGATTAGAGTATTTGTTCTCAAGCATTTTATTTCAAATAGTTTATGAAAAGATTACAGTACCAAAAATACCGAATTTTAGGATTGCTCTCGATAGTTCTTGCAGTGACAGTTGCAGCCTTACAGCCAGAATCTCGAACCCTTAGACATAAGAAGGCTTTAGATAGTTTTCAGATTGAGCCCGGAATGCGCATCGACCTTGTCGCTGCGGAGCCACTTGTTGTCGATCCCGTGGCTCTGGCATTTGATGAAAATCGTCAAATGTATGTTGTTGAAGACAGAGGTTATCCTGATCCTGTGGAAGGGGGTTCTTCGACTACACTTGGACGTATAGCACTGTTAAAAGACACCGATGGGGATGGTGTTTATGATAAACGAAGCGAATTTGCCACGGGTTTAACTTACCCCAATGGTCTGATGCCCTGGAAAGGGGGAGTTTTTGTAACCTGTTCCCCAGATATTTACTATTTAAAAGATACCGATAACGACGGAATTGCAGATATCAAAAAGGTAGTTCTGACAGGTTTTTTTGCAACTCAAACTGCTCAAATCAGGATGAGTCATCCGACTATGGGATTGGATGGATGGGTCTATGTTACCGCCGGACTCAATGGAGGTAATGTGACTTCACCTGAACATCCTGACCGTCCTGCAGTTTCTTTCAAGCAAACGGATGGACGATTTAATCCCGAGACTTTTGAGTTTCAGGTTACAGGGGGGAAAAGTCAGTTTGGACTAACATTTGATGCTTATGGGCGCCGCTTCGGTTGCTCAAACAGGCACCCAATCATGCATTCTGTTATGGAACCCTGGTTCCTCCGCCGGAATGCCAATCTATTATTCAATGAAACCGTACAAAATGTTTCCAAAGTAGAAGCTGAGGCGAATGTTTATCCCATAAGCGGAGCAGTGACCAGTGCTGATTTCATACCAAAACTAATTGGTCGCTCGCATGCTGGGACCTTTACTGCTGCAAGCGGACTGATGGTTTTCAATGGTAGCGGACTCACACCTGCCCACAGGGGTAATATGTTTATTTGTGAGTCAGCACAGAATTTAGTCCAAAGACAGATCCTTTATCCCGAAGGCGTCTCTTTCAAATCCAAAACACCCTATGAAGGCAGAGAGTTTCTCTCTTCAACTGATGAATGGTTCCGTCCGGTATCCCTTCAGCATGGTCCGGAAGGAGGATTATATTTAGCTGACATGCATCGTAAAGTGATTGATCATCCAACCTATATACCTGAAGAGGCGAGGCCTGGTTTGGATTGGGAGAGCGGAAAAACAGATGGAAGAATTTACCGGATTGTACGAAAAGACTTTGTGCAGAAGAAATATGAGGCAGCAACAGGGTTGAGTTCTGCCTCAAAAACAGCGGCTTTGACAAAGTTCTTGGCTTCAGGCGAGGAGTGGGAAAGAAATACCGCTCACAGGCTATTGCTTGAGCGCAAGGACAAGGCTGCGGTTACAATGTTGAAAAAAATTGCTACTGAATCTGTTTTTCCTGAAAGTCGTGCCCGTGCAGTTTGGTTACTAAACTCATTTGAATCACTGGATTTAAGCACTTTGAAAAAGGTTTTGGCAGATAAGGAAGCTGCAGTCCGTGAACAGGCTGTTTTGTTAGCCGGGAATATGTTTCAAAAATACCCTGAACTGACAGCACTCATTGTTGAGGCCTCAAATGATGTGGCTATCCGTGTTCGTTATAACAGTACCTTGGTTCTGGGCTCAATGGAGGGGCCGCAGGTTGTGCAAGCTTTAGCAAAATCAGCATCAAGGGACGGGGCTGATAAGTGGTTTCGCGCCGCATTATTAAGCGGTATCGAAAATCGTATGCCCGAATTTTTAGCAGCTTTCAGGGATCAGAAAAGTGCAGAACCGCTGGCTTTTGCTTCAGTGATGAAAGATCTGGGACGTTTGTTTGGAAACGCTGCAACAGCTGAAGCCAGTCTCGGACTTTTAAAAGAGGTTTTGGCATCTAATACGGATCCGGAATGGAGAATTGCCACGACGCTTGGACTTGCAGAAGGTATCAGTGCCAGGGCTAAGGAATTTGGCACCTCTCCGAAAGGTTTATTGTATGCTATTTTGGGTAAGAAGGCTTCGCTTTCTGATATTGCTGCACTGGATAATTTTGTTAACAATGCATTGGATATAGCTGGAAACCAGACTGAAAGCCTCAGACTTAGAGTTTCAGCAACGGCTTTACTTGGCTATACAGATTTTGGAAGAAGTCATGCAGTTCTTGAAAGGATGATGGTTCCCGATACCCCACCTGAATTATTATTGGAAGCAATCTCCGCTTTTGCGCGCTTGGATGATCCACGGGGAGCTTCAATCTTGTTGGTGAAAAAGGCATGGTCGGCATACACCCCGAGAATAAAATCTGCAGTAGTAGCCGTCGTAGTTTCAAAGCCCTCATTTATCAATGAATTGTTTCTGGCAATTGAGAAAGGCTTGATTAGTGGAGCTGAATTATCCTCCGCTGACAGGATGCGACTGATTGGTGATAAAAACACACAGATTAGTGATCGCGCGAAATTATTATTCAAAGAATTGGAAGGAGGAGATCGGATGACAGTCTATCAGGATTATAAAAAAGCGCTTACCGCACAGGTTGACCGGAATTTGGGAAAGGCAGTTTTCCAGAAAGCTTGCTCTGCTTGTCACACATACCAGAATGTAGGGGGCAAAGTGGGTCCTGATTTAACCGGTGTAAAGAATCAGCCTGCAGATGCTTTATTACTTCATATTCTAGTTCCAAATTATGAAGTATTACCAGCATATCAGTCCATATCCATCAGTACCAACGATGGCCGATCATTTTCGGGATGGCTGGTTTCAGAAAATGAAAATAGCTTAACACTTCGTACAACTTTTGGTACTGATGAATCAATCCTTAGGAGAAATATCTCGACACTTAGCAATTCCGGACTTTCGCTGATGCCTGACGGACTTGAGCAAAATATAAGTAAAGATGAAATGGCAAAATTGATTGCCTATCTCAAAGGGGGTGCATAACATATTGAATCGGGGTCAGTTCTATGTTTTTGGATGTTTGATTAAATGGATTTTAGCCCCCTGGGCTTGGTGCTTAATTGCTCAGTGGATGAAAAGCAAAGTACTTGGCTGTAAATTTTCCATGAAATGATTTACGAGTTGACTAATAATTGGCAAAATGAAGAAACGCACTAATCTTGTTTCGAGACGGAAGTTGCTCATTGATGCGGCACGTACAGGATTGGCAGCGGCGTTTGTGCCATTATCAGGCTTTAGCGATGTTAGTCAGGAAAAAAGAGGCTTGATTGAGGCTGAGAATAAAAAGCCGGGTTCTACAGATTGGCAGCTGACCCGTGTGCGTCCCGATCGTGAAGGCCAGCGTTGCCCTTCCATTGAAGGATATTGTTCAAAGCAAAGTGTCAAAGTCGGGGAATCCATTGATATTATGGTTTCAACAGAGCAGCAGGTGAGATTTCAGATTGAGATCTTCCGAACCGGATACTATGGTGGATGTGGTGCCCGACTGATGAGGAAGCTAGGTCCATTTGATGGTTATTCACAGCTTGTGCCTAAACCCGGACTCAAAAGTCTTCATGAATGTAGGTGGAAGCCATCTGTGTCCATTACTATTCCTGATGATTGGTTGAGTGGAGTTTATCTGGGGCGTTTAACAACTTTACCGGGTGATGAAAATCTTCCCTATTGGCAAAGCTATGTTATCTTCATCGTTCGCGATGACCGTCCTGCAGATGTACTTTTTCAATGTTCTGATAATACCTGGCAAGCATATAATAGATGGCCCAATAATTACTCGGTTTATACCCATCCAAAGGGTGTTGAAGGTCCTTGGGCTGATGTGAGCTTTGACCGACCATATGGACGGCAGTCACAATATACCGGTGTTGTCAATGATCCGCTCTCCTTTGGCTCCGGTGAATTTCTTTCACTCGAACAGCCATTATCTTACTTTCTTGAGGAACATGGATATGATGTAACTTATTGTTCTAACAGCGACATGCTTTCACCTGAACGCGGACTAAAATGTAAATCTTTTATCAGTGTAGGGCATGATGAGTATTGGGATATCCGTCAGTATAACAGCGTGGTCAAGATGCGGGATGAAGGTGTTAATCTCTTGTTTTTATCCGGCAATTCAGTTTGCTGGGTTTCTCCTTTCCGTTCAAGTAGCGATGGAAGGGAAAACCGGATAATTTTCAGAGGAGGTCCCTATGGAGCCCAAAATAAGTATGCTGTAGATCGTGAGAATTTAAACGGTCCATTTCCTGAGCGTGGTCCAGATGAAGGATTTTTAATGGGTGTAAGAAATATTGATCCAATCACAGGGGGTGGCGACTGGATTGTAACCAAGCCTGAACATTGGATGTTTAAAGATACCGGCATTAAAAAAGGGGATCGTATTCCCGGCCTTATCGGTTGGGAATATATGGGTGAACCTGCTCCAATTCCCGGGCTCGAGATTGTTGCCGAAGGTACTGCATGGAGTGGTGGAGTTAAACCACAGCGATGGAATTCTACAATCTATACTGCACCAAAGGGAAACATCGTGTTTAGTGCCTCCACCATTTTTTGGGCACAGGCTTTAAGCATGCCGCCTGGTCATACCTTGCCCTGGTCGCACTGGAGTCGTCCCCATGGCCCCGATAGGCGGGTTCAGCAAATTATGCATAACCTTTTGCTCAAATCAGGGGCTTCATAAATGGGTAAAATCGAAGTGCTATGGGTTAAAATTAAGTAGAAAAGAGTTTTACAATGAGGATCTTGCACAGTAAATACAATGAGAAAATCAAAGGATAAATTAAGTCGCAGAGATGTTATACGAGGGGCTGCACAGGCAGGCCTGGCAGCTGCACTTCTGCCATTATCTGGTTTTTCAAGTGCAGAACAGCAAAGAAGCGGACTCATAGTAGCCGAGAATAAAAAGCAGGGTACAACTGACTGGCAACTTACTTTTATTAAATCAGAACAATTCCGATCTAAACTTATTGAAGGCTATTGCTCGAAGACCAGTGTTCGCTCAGGAGAATCCATAGATATATTTTTAAATGCAGCCTCCCAAACTGATATCAGCATTAATATCTACAGAATGGGTTATTATGGTGGTAAAGGTGGCCGCTTTGTCAAAAAATTGGGGCCCTTCCCTGTGAGTCCTCAAGTAGTACCGCCTATCGCAGAAAATCGTTTAAGACAATGTGAATGGGAAAGTGCCACATCACTCAAGATTCCACCAGACTGGCTCAGTGGTGTATACCTTGGTAAACTGTCTTGTTCTACTCATCGATATGAAAGTTATATCATTTTTATTGTACGAGATGACCGTAAAGCAGATTTGCTGTTTCAAACCAGCGATAATACCTGGCAGGCTTATAATAAATGGCCTGATACCTTCTCGCTTTATGACAGTGATCCTCCTCAACAGTCGCTTAACGGTAGAACTTGGGTTAGCTTTAATCGTCCCTATGCTAAGTATCCGCAGGTGCTAGACCAGCCTTTGTCTCAGGGATCAGGTGAGTTTCTACTATGGGAATATTCCTTGTGTTTCTGGCTTGAACAACAAGGTTATGATGTTACCTATTGCTCCAATACTGATACCCACACTAATCCCTCAGGGCTTGAGCGTGTGAAATGTTTTCTCTCCGTGGGCCATGATGAATACTGGACCTTACAAATGTTTGAAAATGTTAAAAAGGCGGTAGATCGCGGACTAAATGCAGCATTTTTATCCGGCAATTCGCTTATGTGGGTTATTGATCTTAAGCCTGAAGTCGCTGTTGATACCACAAGTCTTGATTTGGCCTCGGGCTTGAGTAAGGCAGGTCTTGGACGTTTGCCTTTAAATCCT
>Ga0194133_10007212_pt1 | contig 13401 bp, 15 predicted proteins | sample TA2KigOf40mmetaG_FD_155448 | JGI IMG/M metagenome (GOLD analysis project Ga0194133, IMG submission 155448) | Freshwater microbial communities from Lake Tanganyika, Tanzania - TA2015055 Kigoma Offshore 40m | ecosystem: Environmental > Aquatic > Freshwater > Lake | place: Tanzania: Lake...
ATACACCAATTTTCAAGGTGGCTTCTGCGTGCTTGACCGATGACGATCTACTTCGAGCAATACAAGCAACCGGCAGACCGGTCATCATGTCAACCGGCATGTCCACACTCGAAGAGATCGACCATGCTGTATCACTGCTCGATCGCGAACATCTGATCCTCGGACAAGCAACGTCGACATACCCCTGCAAACCCGAGGAATTGAATCTTCGTGCGATTCAATCCCTCCGTAAGCGCTACGGAGTTCCCGTCGGATACTCCGGTCACGAGACGGGTCTACAAACTACCGTTGCTTCCGTTGCTCTTGGCGCTGTCTTCATAGAACGGCATATAACGCTCGACCGCACTATGTGGGGTACTGACCATGCGGCGAGCGTGGAGCCGGCTGGTCTCTCGCGACTTGTACGCGACATCCGAATTGTTGAGTCAGCACTAGGTAGTGGACACAAGACTCGGCTACCAAGTGAAGAACCGATCAAGAAGAAATTACGTCGGGTGGGCTAAACATCGGTGATCAAATGAGCTACGGCGAAGTGTGCTTGATTCTCGCCCGAGGACAGTCAAAGGGCATCCCAAGAAAGAATCTCCAGACCGTTGGTGGAGTGCCCCTCGTGGTTCGCGCCGTGAGGGCCGCGCACGAAAGCGTGCTATCGCGTGAGGTCTATGTGAGTACGGACGATGCAGAGATTGCTGAATACGCCAAGGAAGATGGGGCTCACATCATTGATCGTCCACCACTCCTCTCCTCTGACGACTCCTCGAGCGAGTCTGCTGTGCTACACGGGCTCAGTGAGCTTGGCATTACGGACGGCAAGGTAATCATGATTCAACCCACCTCGCCGTTTCTTCGAGGTGAGGACCTCACGGCTCTACTCCGTGTCGCAAACAGCCATGACTCTGCGCTTACTGTAACCGAATCGCACAGATTTATCTGGCGCTCAAGGAGTGACGGCTTGCTCGATGGAGTCAATCATGACTATCGTGCAAGACTCCGCCGCCAGGATCTTGGATTCAATGAATTCGCAGAAAACGGTGCTGCCTACGCGATGGATGTATCACAATTCCGTTTGACCCGTCACAGGTTCTTCGGTCGAATCGGACATGTTGTCATGCCGATCATTCGCAGTATTGAAATTGATGAACTAGCGGACCTCGAGTTTGCCAATGTCATCGCAGAGTATCTGGCGTTCCGCAACCGAGAGTAGATCACGACGATGGCTTTGCTTCCCCGATTGAGGTGGAGAAAACCTCGCAGCTGCGAGATTTTGCAGTTCAGCGGCACTCAGGTAACTGCGCTCCAGCTATTACAGAATGAATTCTCCGTTCGACACATGCCACTCGTAACCGAGGAGGTCAATGTGATAGTACTCCTCCATAGTCTTTGCCGACTCAAGTTAAGTCGTTGGGCCTATTACAAGAGCTTTTGTGCTCTCAGTCGATGCAAGGTGGTGGTGGTGTGGCATGACACCAACATTCATGCTTTCGCACTAAAGCGAACACTGGAGATTCCTGTGATGTGCATCCAGAACGGTATTCGGCATGACCTAGGTCCCGCTTCCGGGAAAGGGTTCTTTTCTGCTCTCAAATCTCTGCCACCTTCAATCAATCCGTCTGTTGACGACTATTGGGTTTTCAGCGAAGCGTCGCGACGACTTCTGGAGAGTGTCATCTCAGCAAACTTCCACATTCACGGCAGTTATCGAGGCAATGAGTTTGCTTCGCGACGCTCCAGCCTTCATCATTCTGAAGGCAAGAGGAAGATCGGATTCATTGCCTCTTTTCCGAATGCATCGGAGATACCAGGTGGGCATATTCTCAAAAACTCGCAGCCCTTTCTGCGTCGTGAGAGCAAGGAAATCTCGTATGAGGACTGGTTTCGATTTGACGGGATGGTCTGTAAGGCCATGGCTCGTATCGCCGAAGAGTTGTCGCTCGACTGTGCAATCATCTCCAAACGTCCGGGCGAAGATACATCTGAACATCGCTACTTTTCTCAGATCATTGAAACAGCATCAATCCCAGTCATCGGCCACGAGAAAGGTGATGGATACGAACTTGCAAACTCGTTTGACTTTCTCGTTGCCACGGATAGCACTCTTGGCTATGAGATGCTCGGGCTTGGATCTAAGGTCGCCTTCGTCTCCGGACGACTCAACAGCCTTGGAGTCAACTCGCGGGAAATGTCATTCGGTTGGCCTCTCAACATCCCTGATCATGGCCCCTTCTGGATATCCACAACTGACGAAGACGAGATTGTCGACTTCCTCCGAGCTTTTGTTGCTATCCCCGATTCTTCTTGGAAGTCAACTACGTCTGAAGTTATACCACGGGTCATGGTCGTTGATCCAGGAAACTCTGCATTACGTAAGTGCATTGCCGAGTATGTTGGACGGCGCGCATGAACGTCGTGATTCTCTGTGGGGGTAAGGGCACAAGAATTCGCGGAGTCGATGATCGTGTGCCCAAGCCAATGATCACAGTCGGCGACTTACCGATTGTGGTTCACATCATGCAACGGTACGCAAAGTTTGGACACCGTAGGTTCATCTTGTGCCTTGGCTACTTGGGAAATGTCATATCTGAATACTTCGGATCAACCTTCCCATCGACAAGCAGCGAGATCCGATTCCTCCTCCCCGATGGAATAGCGATTGATATTGTTCTTGCAAACACTGGAAAAGAATCCATGACGGGTTCACGAGTTGCACAGATTCAGGACCATGTAAATGGGGACTTCATGCTCACCTACGGTGACGGTGTCTCCGACGTCGCAATTGACCAACTCGTGCAGTTTCATCAGACGCATGACTGTGCGATGACATTGACTGCAGTTCGCCCGCCAAGTCGATTTGGTGAGGTGCAGGTCGACAATCGGGGTATAGCTACTTCATTTAATGAGAAGCCACAGGCATCGTCCGGACTGATCTCGGGCGGCTTCTTTGTATGTCGATCCTCTGTCTTTGAATATCTCCGAAAAGACGCTTCGTTGGTGCTAGAGGCAGAGCCAATGAGAGAAATGGTGAAGCGGCGCTCTCTGGCTGCCTTCGTTCATCCAGGTTTCTGGCAGTGCATGGACACCTATCGCGATTGGGAGTTACTCAACGATCTTGAACGTTCAGGGAAGGCCCCATGGCGTCTCTGATAGACGACCTCAAGCGATTCTCGGGAAGACGAGTTCTCATCACCGGGCATACAGGTTTCAAGGGTTCTTGGCTCACATTGCTGATGCTGAAGGCGGGTGCACGAGTGAGCGGATATGCGTTACCGCCGGCAACGGATCCATCTCACTGGCAACTTTTGAATTTGACCGGCGAGGTTGAGTCTCACGAACAAGACATCAGAGATCTCTCGGCACTCGAGTCCGTGATGCGGCAGTGCAGACCCGAAGTGGTATTTCATCTTGCAGCACAGGCGCTTGTTCGAGCCTCGTACCGCGACCCTTACGGAACTTTTTCAACGAACATTCTCGGCTCGGCGAATGTACTCGAGGCGGTTAGTCGACAGCCTTCCGTTCAAACGCTCGTGTACATCACTTCAGACAAGTGCTACAAAAACAAAGAGCAGTTGCGCGGCTATGTTGAGTCTGATGAGCTTGGCGGCATCGACCCGTACAGCGCATCAAAAGCTGCAGCAGAGCACGTCTTTTCTGGTTATATGAGCTCTGTTTTTCAACTACCAGATTCTGTCCGGGCCGCTAGTGCACGTGCTGGCAACGTTGTCGGTGGTGGAGATTGGTCACAAGATCGTCTGATTCCAGATTGCATTCGGTCTGCGACTGGTTCACGCGTTATCAACTTGCGATTTCCACAAGCGACGAGGCCCTGGCAACACGTTCTTGAGCCACTTTCTGGGTATGTGCGCTTGGCGGTGGCCCTCCAAGAACAGCAGTTGCCACACGGTGCTGCTTGGAATTTCGGACCGCCGGAGGAGTCCGTACATCAAGTCAAGGAAGTGACTGAGATACTCGTCCAGCGATGGGACGCCAGAGTAACAACAAACATCGAGGGCAGCACATCCAACTTTCATGAGGCTGGACTGCTTCAACTAAACAGTGAGAAAGCCCACACACTGCTTGACTGGCGCCCCCGTTGGTCATTCCAGGAAACAATCGAGCGAACAACAGACTGGTATCGGCAGTTTTACTCGGGAACCGATGCACGAGATCTCTCAATGGCGGATATCGGGGCATACTGTCAGACATGATTCACGACGTCACCGTGTCTCCTCTGGAGATATTCGGTGATGAGCGTGGATCCGTTTTCAGGATGTTGAGGACTAGTGATGTTCAGTTCTCAGGCTTCGGAGAAATCTACTTTTCTGAGATTCTCCCTGGCGCCGTAAAGCCATGGCGTTGTCACACGAGGAACACCTCTCAGCTCGCAGTCCCAGTGGGGACCGTGCGAATTGTGCTCTTGGATGATCGCCCAACGAGTCCTACCTATAGAAGCCATATGGAAGTGCTCTCGGGTCGTGAAAATTACCTACTGACCATCGTGCCGCCTGGAGTCTGGGCGCTCTTCGTTGGTCTTGGTCCGGGCACCTCGCTGATTGCGAATTGCTCCGATGCACTCCATGACCCTTCTGAAGTTCTTCGGCGAAGTGCTGACGATCCAGACTTCCCCGTGACTTGGCAAACTTAGGGGGTGGATCCGGATCGAATTCTCGTCACCGGGGCTGGCGGACATGTTGGCAGCCGACTAGTAGCTCGCCTCTTCGAGGACGGACAACTTGTACGAGCGAGTTACCGCCACAGCTCGAGAATTCCACATGACTGGGGCGGTGAAGATCCGGTCATAGGAGATTTGATCGAAAGAGATGTCCGATGGACGGCTCTGGGGAACGTCCGGACAGTTGCTCATCTCGCAACGCGTGGATTTTCCAACGCGTATCCACCGACCGAACTACTTCTTCAACAAGAAACGGAAGCAACATTGGCTCTAGCTAGCGACGCTGCCGAGCGAGGAGTAAGAACATTTCTCTTTGTATCGACGGTGAGGGTTTACGGTAGTGCTCTAGTGGGTGACGTCACGGAGACCTCTTTGGCGCTACCTAGTGACTTACTCGGAAGGTGCAAGCTAGAACTTGAGAGACAGTTACTTCGGCTCTCATCAACAGACTTTCGCGTAATCGTGGTGAGATTGGCAAACTCGTTCGGCGTAGCTGCTGAACCTCGTCGCACTCCGTGGGACTTACTCATCAATGAGCTTTGTCGAGAAGCTGTAAGCAACGGGACAATGACACTGCGCACCGATGGTCGCCAATACCGTGACTTCGTAGCTCTCGGTGAAGTAGTACGTTCCTTGGCGAGGGTCGTTGGTCATCACGACATCCAATCAGGCGTGTATCTGCTGGCGAGCGGCAGAACCAGAAGTCTTGCCGAGTCAGTCGAGCGTCTGGCAGTGTCTCTACAGCAAGCACATGGAATCCGAGCAGTCATTCGTTACGGGACCGAAACTAACTTGCAGTCCAAACCATTTCACCTAAGTACACAAGCCTTGGAGAGATTCGGAATTCGGCTGAGTGATGACTGGAGCGAAGAGATACGCCAACTGGTCGCAGCATCAACTCTCTGCAAAGAAGCCAACTCGTGACTGCTCCGCCGCTTGTCGACATTGTCGTACCGACCTTCAATCAGGCCGAATTTCTCAAGACCGCTATCGAAAGTGTCGTCCGGCAGACAGTTACAGACTGGAAGATGACGGTAATCAACAACTTCTCTAATGATGCAACGCTACAAGTCGTTGAATCGTTCGGTGACCCCCGAATCGAAGTTCTGAATTTTGCAAATCAAGGCGTGATTGCAGCTTCGAGGAATCTAGGTCTCCGTAAAGCCACCGGGCAGTTCGTGGCATTTCTTGACTCTGACGATTGGTGGTACGAAGAGAAACTCCAAAGGTGTGTTGAGTCGCTCCTGCAATCGGGGGATCTTGTTTGCCACGCCGAACTCTGGCGGAGCCAAAACAAAGAGAGGGTCGTCCGCTACGGTCCATCATCTCGCGCGACCTATCGCTCTCTCATGTTGGGTGGCAATCGACTCTCCACCTCTGCTGTTGTAGGGAAAACTGAGATATTTCACAGAGTGGGTGGGTTTTCCGAGAGCGCTCGATACATAACTGCCGAAGACTATGACTTATGGCTGCGAATGGCGCGGATAAATGTGAGATTCAAATTTCTCGACACCGTGCTGGGTGTGTATCGAATTCATCCACTGAGTGCGAGTTCGTCAGTTGAAAAACACGCGCGCGCAGAACTAGCAGTTGTTGATGACCACATGACCTCCAGTGATGTGAATTGGATCTTGCGCCGACACCGAAAGGCCCTTGTTCATTACTCTGCGGGAAGAGTCGCTCAGCGGAACAAGCAGAACTCGTTGGCGTTCCGCAAGTTCCTTCAGACGATTCGGCTGTCGATAGGGATCTTTCGGGTCTACCCTGCACTATTGATCCTGTTGAAGGATGCCTTAATGGGTAGGGGAAAATGACGAGGGACTCAGCTTGAGCGAGCAGGTCTTCTTTGCGTACGCACGACACGCACTGGTAGAGGCACTTCGAATGGCGAACGTCGGTGAAGGAGACACAGTTCTTGTGCCCAATCTGATTTGTCGTGACGTATATGCCGCAATGGATTACGTTGGCGCCGCGACAGTCACGTATCCCATAACGACCTCACTCACGATTGATCCACAGTTTCAGTTTCCTCCAGCACGGGCGATCATCGTTGTCAACTATTTCGGCTTCGCGGCAGACCTCGACTCACTCAACGCATCGAGTCTCTCTAAGGACACCGTAATCATTGAAGATAATGCCCACGGCTGGCTGAGCCGCGACTCCTCGGGGCGTGTACTCGGGGAACGTACGCCGCTGGGAATAACAAGTTTTCGAAAAACAATTCGGACTCCCGACGGTGCATTTCTATCGTGGAATTTGGATTCGCGCATTGATGTACGTCTTGCGCCTACTCAGCCAGCCCCTCGCAGTCACGGAACGCCATGGACATATCGGCTTCGCAAGGCTGTCATGACGGCTGAAACACGAGTCCAGCTGCCCTTGCTGTCCATCGGACAGCGAGCAGCCAGATTGGTCCGCAGAGTTCGTGGAAGGTCACCAATTGATGACAATCCGCAGGATGAACTCTTACTCCCCAAGACTCGCGCTCCGCACACTCATTCTCTCGAAGTCTTCAACTCCATTAATCAGACATCCGAAATTGGCCGACGTCGCACTGCTTTCTTGCGGTGCTTGGACCTCTCAGCTAAACACCGAGTTTCCCCGATTCACATGAATCTTGACTTTGGAGTTTGTCCGCAAGGGTTTCCCTTTTGGTCAGGAACTGGCGATGAGCTCGCATTCAGTCACGAAGTTCTGGAGCATGCTCTTGGGACCATCGTCACGTGGCCATCCCTTTCAGATAGAGCTCACATTTCAAAGGATTCCGAGTTACGAAAAATCAAGATTGTGAACTTCTTGCAATGACGTGGGTGCCCTTCAACGAGACAGATTCCGCGTGGGATGAACTCGTCACCGGACTTGGTGTCGTGTCGCCTTACCAGCTCTCTTCATGGTCGCGCTTTCGCGAAACATATGGTTGGCGTCCTATGAGATTCATCGCTACCAGTCGTGTTGCTGCCGTGCAATTCCTCACCAAGCGGCCAATGAGGGCGCTAAGAATTGCGTGGTCCCCAGGCGGACCTGCGGGACTGACAGATTCCGCGGCGTCGTTACTTGAGTTATCGACGGCAATTCGAGAGTACATGGGAGATTGGCCCCAGTACATTCGCCTCTCCGACTCAAGGTTGGAAAGTGACGCACATGCCAGCGACTATCACAAGAGTGGCTGGCGAACATGTTCTACTCGTCTCTCTGCAATACAGACATTGCTACTTGTGATTCCGTCGGACGCACATGAATTAGTCAACGGATACAGCAGCAATTGGTCTCGCAATCTACGGAGAGGTGAACAGCGCGGCATCGTGTCCGAGGTGTGGGAAGACCCCAACCCGAAGGAACTTGCGGATCTCTATCGAGACGTAGTGAATCTCAAGGTGGGAGTTCAGACCGACTGGCGCACTCGGGCGAACGATGTAGCGCGCTTTCTGCTCTGCTGCGGATCGCAGTTGCTGGTGACTCGAGCACGAGATCAGAGAGGCAATACTTTGGCATATCGCGGTGCCGTAAGAGTTGGTGAGAGAGCATTCGATGTTCTCGCGGCCTCGTCAGTTGCTGGTCGCAAGACCTATGCGTCGCACGTGGCGACCCACAGGCTGCTCACCGAGCTTTCGGCAACTGGCTGCAAGCAACTTGATTTCGGTGGAATCGATCCATCATCGAATAAAGGTGTCTTTGACTTCAAGCATGGAACCGGAAGTGTCAAACACTCCTACGTCGGAGAGTTTCACATTGGAAAACCGAAACTGCTTGAAGATCTGGTCGGTAAACTCATCTCATCTCGAACTACCTAGCCACAACCGTGACTGCCGAATATCTTGAGTTCTTAGGCACGGAATGAACGCCTTTAAGTTTCGGTTAGCTGCGAAAGCTGCAACGGTGATTGAGCACTTGGCACGACCTAACAGAACAAAGGATGGTCTTCGCATCTTGATGTACCACGACCTCGGTGACTCCAGAGGCTCGGACATCTACACACTGTCAGTATCTCGGTTTGTTGAACAGATCAACCGAATCTCAGAGTGGGCGGAATCTACTGGTGTTGCCATCCGCTCAATTGATACATCTCCCGCACCAGGAATCGCATTCACCTTTGACGACGGTTACTCGTCTACTCTTCAAGTTGCTGCGCCGATTCTCATGGATAGAGCAGTTCCATTCCATGTTTACGTGTCTCGCGCCTTTGCGACCAGTCGAAGTGACCGATTCTTGAATGAGGCGGCCCTACGAGAACTTGCATCATGTTCAAAGGTTCACATTGGAGCACATGGTCTGTCGCACGAACCTCTGGGTTCGATGGGTAAAGCTGCTCTCGGCCGAGAACTTCGCGACTCTCGATCTTGGCTCGAGGACGTGCTTCAGGTGCCAGTCAGTGAAATGGCCTATCCCCATGGCTCATACAACGAATTAGTAGTTCAAGCAGCCGAGGATGCTGGCTATTTACTTGCGTGCTGCAGTGCGATTGGTACCTACCGACAGTCGTCCCAGAACATGACTATTCCTCGAGTCGACATTTGGTCATTTGACGATGAGAACACGGTCATTGGCAAGTTACGAGGCGCTTGGGATTGGCTGATGCCATGACTCCCTTGGACGTCGTTCCGCTGACCGATGTGTACGTGTATCAGGCAGCAATCGTAGGAGTCGTTGTGTCGGCCATGGTGTGGCGCCTCGGAAAGATTCCACGTTTACAGGTCATGGCATGGACCCTCGCTGTCATTGTTATCTATCTGCGCTATGGCAGTTATGGACAACAGGTCTTTTACTCGAATGACCAATTGCATCACGCTGGGCTCGTTGATCGATTCGTCGAGTTTGGGCCACCATCTGAACTGCAGTGGTGGGTCTTGACTAGCCGCGCGCCATTTGTGCTGCCGGCAATATTGCTCGTGACTGCAGGGCTCAATACGACTCTCGCACTCAAGACGGTCGCCTTGATCAGTTACCTCTACTTGACGCAGCTCCTCATTCGTGTGACCCCAAAACTTGACGGAAACGCCAGACTTCTGCAGCTGTACATGACTGCAGTGGGTGCATCTGGGCTCTTCTTCTCCGCACTTGCACTACGCGAGACAACGATGATGTTGGCAGTGGCTCTTTTTCTCTTGCACCCTTCGCCACGAATTCGGTCCATCACAATCGTTGCTCTCTTCCTACTCCGACCACATCTCGCTGCTGCATTACTCGTTGGATGGATAATGGCAAGAGTTGCCCGTGCGTTCAGAACGCAACGCTGGAGCCCGAGTTATGTCGTAATTGTCATCTCCATTGGTGCCACCATCGGGTACTTTCTCTTCATTCTCGGACTGGAGTTGGGATTGGGTCACCCGAACACTGTGCTGCATCGTGGCGGTATTGAGCCAATCACACGTATCGCTTCAAATCTCGTGGGGTTGCAGTTCATTACTGCAGAAGAGTCAACTGTGTCCTTTTCAATCTCCTCACTCTTGCTGTATCGACTGGTGATGTCGGAGACGGTTGTGATACCTGTGATCTTCCTGCTAACCGCCTTCCTCGCCACACGATTCAGTGAACTTGGCCGAATCACGCTCTGGAGTTTTTCGATCTATTTGGGACTTGTAACCAATACTGCGTTCAATTCATTCCGCCAGAACATTCCACTCATGCCGATAATGGGACTCGTTGTTCTCTTAGCGTGGGGAGGTAGACGCCAGAACTCAGCGAAGCGCTCATACCCTCCAGTGACTGCCAGCTCGCGGGTCAACTACGAAACATGAAATCTGTATCAGTTGTTGTTCCGACGTTCAACTCAGCGGAGTACATCGCACGCACAATTCGAGCCATCGGGGAACAAACACTTACACCAAACGAAGTCATATTTGTCGACGATTGCAGCACTGACTCAACTGCTGCGGTGATTGAAGGATCTATCAATCTGTTGACCAGAGTTTCGACGCGCCTCATACAACTGCCCAAGAACTCTGGTCCTGGAGTAGCTCGCAACACTGGATGGAACGCCGCGAGTGGCGATTATGTTGCCTTTCTTGATGCAGACGACTCATGGCATCCTCAAAAACTCGAGATTCAAATCGCGTATATGGAGTCGGCTCCCTGGGCTTCATTCTCTGGTCATCACTACCTCGTGAGCGAGCAGGGATTTTCAGAAAGCTTTGTGACGGGTTCACCCGGCTCGCGCGAGGTGCGACTTCACTCATTCTTGATTCGTAATCTTTTCTCCACACCGAGCGTTGTCGTTCGTAGAAACCTGAAACATCGCTTCTCAGAGGATCGTGAGATGGCAGAGGACTACCTTCTCTGGCTGGAGCTTTTGGCCGATGGTGAACGAGCGCTCTTGATTGAATCCAAACTGGTGTGTCTCCATAAGGCTGCGTATGGCGCTGGTGGACTCAGTGGGCAGCTCAGGAGAATGGAACTAAAGGATCTTCGTGCTCTGCGAATTCTGCAACGTAATCGTCGAATCTCTTCCGCAACATTTCTACTTGCAAGTGCATTTTCCTACATGAAGTATGTCCGGCGCATTCTCAGAACGAAGGCACGGCTATAGATTGGAGGGGCTCACCGACGGCGAAGCGTCAAATTATGTCGATACCTCGGAGTCTGATTGCGATTTGCTCGCCGCAACGAGCCGACACCGTGGAATGCCAGTCGAGCGGGGCCGCCGAACACCAACACATCGCCGTGTTGCAGTTTGGTACTCACGGTTGGATCGGTGCGGCGCTGGCCGCCAATCTTGAAGGTGATCGGTAGACCGAGAGAAACTGAGACAATTGGCTGGGAGAAATCGGTCTCGTCGCGATCTTGGTGCAGACCCATCTTGCTACCCGGTGAATACCGATTGATGAGGCATACGTCGGGTACGAATTCGCGATAGCCCGCTCGTAAGGCAAACTCGGTCGCCGTGTCAGCAAAGAGTGCTGGCATTGTCGGCCATGATTGATTCGTAACAGGGTCAATTGATTCGTAGCGGTAACCCGTGCGGTCAGAGACCCAACCCGCTGAACCACAATTCGTCATCTCGACCGACATGGGTTTGCCCATCGGGGTCATCACGCGTCGCAAGGGTGAGACTGCGATGATCTGATCAATCTCACTCAGCAGCGCCTCCGCTGCAGACTCGACCGCACCCCGAAACAACACCACCCCTGGTGCAATTTCTACCGAGTCAGTTGCGGCGAACAACATCAAAGGTCGAAGCGGTACACATTCGTATCGCGGCGCACAAAGCCAATGCGTTGATACAAGCGATTCGCAGCCTCACGACTTGGTCGCGAAGTGAGGTCGACCGTCTTTGCGCCGCGACGCTTGGCTTCTGCGAGGGCAGCCTGGTTCAACGCCTCCCCTACACCCTTGCCTCGGGCCCGTTCGTCGACAACGACGTCTTCAATCCATGCCCGCAACGCAGTGGGGATGCGGAACACCGCCAAAGTGAGCAGCCCAACGATCTCGCCATCACTTCGCGCTGCGAATAGCGCCGTGCTTTCACCATCAATGATCTCGTTCAATTCTTCGCGTGTTATCGGCTTACTCGATGACGACAACTGTGGGATCAGCCGATGACACGCAGTAATCACATCATCAGTGGCCGCAACAACAATTTCCACCATCACTGTTGTCATCAGCGTCATACTGTATCCCTTCGTCGCTGGAATCATCACCACCGTGTGTTCTCCACACATCCGCTGGGATAGGGTTCAGGTCGTAATGGCGACACCAGCATCTGTGCACTGGTTGTCGAAGCCAACGCTTCGCAATCCGACCTTTGTCAGCGCGTTCACCGGTTGGAATGATGCCGCCGATGCTGCATCAAGCGCAGTACGCCACCTCATCGAAGGTTGGTCGGCCGCACCACTTGCCGAAATCAGCCCCGAGCCGTACACCGACTTCGCGACCATTCGACCACACGTTCGACTTGGCGATACCGGCGAGCGCAAGATCATGTGGCCGACCGTCACGCTCTGGCACGTGAGCGGTGCGGGTGGTGATGTCATCCTCTCACTCGGGCCGGAACCAAGCCTCCAGTGGAAGCGCTTCGCCAGCGACATGCTCGCCGTCGCCGAGCACTTCAACTCCAAGATGTACCTCACGCTTGGTGCGCTGCTTGCCGACGTGGCCCACCGCCGGCCGGTGCAATTGATCGGCACAGCCACAGATAGCGAACTCATCGAGCGCTTCAATCTGCGTCGGTCGCGCTACGAAGGGCCGACCGGCATCATCGGTGTGTTGCACGATGAGTTTTCTCGCGCCGCATTGCCCTCCGCGTCATTGTGGGCAGCTGTCCCGGCGTATGCGTCGCAGGTCCCGTCACCGAAGGCATCACTCGCTCTCATGCGCCGTGCTTGCGAGATGATCGGCACCCCGGCCCCGGTTGGTGCGGTGATGCACCTCATCGAGCGCTATGAAGAACAGGTCAACACCCTCGTGAATGAGGACGACGATCTCGTTGAATACGTAGAGCGCCTGGAAAGTGCGACCGATTCGGGGATGATCCTCAGCGACGAAGTGAACGACGACCAACTCCAGCTCGACTTCGGTGGTGACACATCTGACGAAGATGCCGCGGAACTCGTCGACGAAGTCGAACGCTTCTTGCGGGAGCAGAACTCCGAGTAGTCAGGCCTCGTCGCTCAGACCTCGCCCCTCAGACCTGGTTGGATTGACCACGCCAGGTTGGCGATCGCGGGGCATCAAACGACGCGGTGAATCTCTCGCCATCAATTGCGGCAAACGCGCGATCTGCCCACCACTCCGCACCAACG
>Ga0194133_10007214_pt1 | contig 13400 bp, 13 predicted proteins | sample TA2KigOf40mmetaG_FD_155448 | JGI IMG/M metagenome (GOLD analysis project Ga0194133, IMG submission 155448) | Freshwater microbial communities from Lake Tanganyika, Tanzania - TA2015055 Kigoma Offshore 40m | ecosystem: Environmental > Aquatic > Freshwater > Lake | place: Tanzania: Lake...
TGGCGGCCGAACCCGGGGCCGCGCCCTTCGTCAAGTTGGGCGACCGGGTCAGCGAGGGCCAGACCCTCCTGATCATCGAGGCCATGAAGGTGATGAACCCGATCAAGAGCCCGCGCGCCGGCACGGTCGCCGCGGTCTTCGTCAAGAACTCCGAGCCCGTCGAGTTCGGCCAGCCGCTCGTCGCGGTCGAGTGACGGGCGGGACGGGCGCGCGCCCCATGTTCGAGAAGGTGCTGATCGCCAACCGCGGCGAGATCGCGCTGCGCATCCATCGCGCCTGCCGCGAGTTGGGCATCGCCACGGTGGCGGTGCACTCGACCGCCGACGCCGACGCCATGCATGTCCGGCTCGCGAACGAGAGCGTCTGCATCGGCCCGCCGCAGGCGCGCGACAGCTACCTCAACGTGGCGGCGATCCTGTCCGCCGCAACCATCACGGGCGCCGACGCCATCCACCCCGGCTACGGCTTCCTGTCGGAGAACGCCGACTTCGCGGCGATGGTCGAGGAGCACGGGCTGGCCTTCATCGGGCCGACGCCCGAGCACATCCGGATGATGGGCGACAAGGTCGTCGCCAAGCAGACCGCGCGCAAACTCGGCATCCCCTGCGTGCCCGGCTCCGACGGGCCGGTCCAGGACCTCGACGCGGCGGTCGCGGCGGCGGAGCAGATCGGGTATCCGGTGCTCATCAAGGCCGCGGCCGGCGGCGGCGGGCGCGGAATGAAGGTGGCGGCTAGCCGCGCCGTGCTCGAGGAAGCCTTCCGCACGGCCCGCGGCGAGGCAGAGGCTGCCTTCGGCGACGGCCGCGTCTACATGGAGAAGTATCTCGGCCATCCGCGGCACATCGAGATCCAGGTCATCGGCGACAGCCACGGCAACGTCGTGCATCTCGGCGAACGCGACTGCTCGCTGCAGCGCAAGCACCAGAAGCTGGTCGAGGAGAGCCCCTCGCCCGCGCTCAACGCCGAGCAGCGCATGGAGATCGGGACCACGGTCTGCGACGCGCTGCGCAAGCTCGGCTACCGCAACGCCGGGACGGTCGAGTTCCTCTACGAGGACGGCAAGTTCTACTTCATCGAGATGAATACGCGCCTCCAGGTCGAGCACCCGGTGACCGAGATGATCACCGGCATCGACCTCGTGCGCGAGCAGATCCGCATCGCCGCGGGCGCGCCGCTGTCCTTCTCGCAGGACGACGTGCGCTTCGCCGGGCACGCGATCGAATGCCGCGTGACGGCGGAGACGCCAACGGACTTCCGTCCCTCGCCAGGCCGCGTGGCCGAGTACCACCCGCCGGGCGGCCTCGGCGTGCGCGTCGATTCCGCGCTCTACGCCGGCTATTCCGTGCCGCCTTACTACGACAGCATGGTCGCCAAGCTGATCGTCCATGGCGCGACGCGAAACGAGGCGCTCATGCGCCTGCGCCGCTCGCTCGACGAGTTCGTGATCGGCGGCGTCGAGACCACGCTCCCGCTCCATCGCCGCATCCTCGGCTCCGGCGACTTCGTCGATGGCGCCTACGACATCCACTGGCTGGAGCGCTTCGTCGGCCTTAAGCGCTGAGCGGCCGGGCCCGGCGGCCATGCGGGTGACGCCGGACCTCCTGCTCCAGGCCTATGCCGCGGGTGTGTTCCCGATGGCCGAGAGCGCGACCTCCGGGAGGCTGCGCTGGATCGAGCCGCACGAGCGCGGGATCATCCCCCTGGACGGGCTGCGCGTCTCGCGCTCGCTCCGGCGCGCCGTGCGCAATGGCGGCTTCGAGGTCGAGGTCGACCGGGATTTCGCCGGGACGATGCGCGCCTGCGCCGCGCCTGCGCCGGGGCGCGAGGACACGTGGATCAACGAGGAGATCCACCGCGCCTACAACGAGCTGCATGGCCTGGGCCACGCGCATTCGGTGGAATGCCGGATCGGGGGCGATCTCGTGGGAGGCCTGTACGGCGTTTCGCTCGGCGCGGCCTTCTTCGGGGAAAGCATGTTCTCGAGCGTCGCGGATGCCTCGAAGGTCGCGCTCGTGCATCTCGTCGCGCGGCTGCGGCGCGGCGGCTACAGGCTGCTCGACACCCAGTTCGTGACGCCCCATCTGGCGTCGCTCGGCGCGATCGCCGTGCCGCGCCGGCGCTACCTCGCCCTGCTCGCCGACGCGATCTCCCGCGAGGCCGGCTTCTACCTCGGGCCGCTGGACCCGGGCGAGGCGCTGCACTCGACCAGCCAGACGTCGTAGACAGGGTGCTCGAGCGACGAGACCGCGGGGCTGGACGCGAACATCCAGCCCGAGAAGATCCGAACGACGACGTCGGAGCCGGCCCGGCGCTCGGCTACCTCGACGAAGGCGACGCTGTCAGGCACGTCGCCGCTGGCGCGAAGGAGGCACTCCCGCACGGTGACCTCCAGCCCTGCCCAGCGCACCTGCCGCCCGACCTCCGACCCCATGCGGTGCACGCGACCCGCGACCTTCTCCAGCGCCTGCAGCGTCGCGTGGGGGACGGGTCGCGGAGCAGTGACGGCCCGCGGCGCCGGGGGCGGCGGGGGCGGCAGGGCGCCGGGAGGCGCGGGCGCCGGCCGCTGCGGCTCCTCGACGCGGGCGGGCGCCTGCCTCTGGCGCTGCGGGGGCGCCGCGCGCGGCTGCGGCGCAGGCTGCTCCGCGGATGGACGCGCCGGCGCCAGGGAGGTTGGCGGCGGCGGCGGCACGAGGATCGGCGCGGCCTGTTGCGCGGACGCCTCGCCCGCGGAGAGAACGAGCGCGAGGAGGAAGGCCGGGACGCGAAGGGCGGGCCGGCAGGTCCCGCGCGGGGTCTCCCGATGCGTACCCATCGCCTTACCTGGGCGGCTGGGCGCCCTGCTCCTTCTCGCCCTGCCCGAACATGAACTTGCCGAGGAGCTGGACGAGGTTGACCGGGGACTGGGTGTAGCGGATCTCGCCGCCGGGCGGGATCGTCTTGTCCTCGCCGCCGGGCACGAGCGCGACGAAGGAGCCGCCTAGCAGGCCTTCGCTGCTGACCTGCGCGACGGTGTCGACCGGCAGGCGGATCGCGGTGTCGATGTTCATGCGCACGACCGCCAGGAAGCGCTCCGTGTCGAGCTTCTGCTCGACGACGGTGCCCACCTTGATGCCGGAGACCTTGACGTCCGCGCCGCGCGCCAGGCCGTCGACTCGATCGAACTTCGCCACGACGTCGTAGCCGCCGGTGGCGCGCATGCTGGTCGAGTTGAAGACGAAGACGAGGAACGCGCCGGCTATCGCCAGCACGAGCGCGCCCATGAGCGTCTCGATGAGGTTATGGCCCACCTGGATCCTCCGCGACCGCGCCGTCAGGATGGCTTCCAAGGCTCGTAGTCGCCCGTGGCCGCGGCGCGCTTCCCGCCCCGGAAATCATGGCCCGGCGGCCGGTAGGCTTCGGCCGTGCCGGTGAGGTTTGGGACATGGGGCTTCTGCCAGGGCTTCGTGGCAGGACCGCCCGGAGGCGGGGGATCGGCGACGACGTGGTGCAGCCAGCCATGCCACTCGGGCGGCACGCGGCTGGCCTCGGCCTCGCCGTTGTAGACGACCCAGCGCTTCTCCCGCAGGCCGTCGGCGCGCGAGGCGCCGGTGCGATCGCGATAGTAGCGGTTGCCCGCGGCATCGCTGCCGACATGCTCGCCGCGAAGCCAGGTGTAGAGTCGTGTGCCGATGGTCATGTGCGTCCGGGTCTGTCCGTTGCGGGCGGCGGCGGGGCTAGGGCACCCGAGCGCGCGATGCCGGCGAATCTTTATGGCACGCGTCGCGCGCCTGCGTCCACCGCCCGGCATCCCCGCTCCATGCAAGGGGTCCCGCGCCTAACCGGCGACGCGCAAAGAGAAAAACGCCGAAGCGCACGGCGCCGGGTGGGACGCTTCCGTATTCCCACCTATCCACATGGTTCCCCTACATCTAGTGGAAACCGCGCCGGATGACCACAAAAAACCTGTTGCCGCCCTCCGGCGGTTCTGGTCAACATCTTGTCATTCACCTCGACCGGCACACCGCATCTTGTGGCCGGGTTCGCGGCCGCCAGCGGGTGCAAGCATTGCGCCCCGGTGGCGGACAAGCGGACCGGCTAGGGGGGACGAGTCGGCGGCGGGGGCGGATCACAGGCTGAAAAAACGAGAGAATCGGAGAGTTTCCACATGCGGATCGTCCGGCGATTCACGACCCAGGGGCAAGACGCCTACGCCGCCATCGCATTCACGACCACGAACTCGGAGATCCGCAATCCCGACGGTTCGGTGGTGTTCGAGGCGCGCGACATCGAGGTCCCGTCGCAGTGGTCGCAGGTCGCCTGCGACGTGCTCGCGCAGAAGTACTTCCGCAAGCGCGGCGTGCCCGCGAAACGTCGCGCCGTATCCGAGGCGGAGGTGCCGCCGTGGCTGTGGCGCCAGGAGGCCGATGACACGGCGCTCGCCTCGGAGCCCGAGGCAAAGCGCTTCCGCGGCGAGCGATCGGCCAAGGAGGTCTTCGACCGGCTTGCCGGCACCTGGGCCTACTGGGGTTGGAAGGGCGGCTATTTCGACACCGAGGCGGACGCGCGCAGCTACTTCGATGAGATGCGCTACATGCTCGCCGCGCAGATCGCGGCACCCAACTCGCCGCAATGGTTCAACACCGGGCTGCACTGGGCCTACGGCATCGACGGGCCCGGGCAGGGCCACTACTACGTCGACTTCAGGACCGGCGAACTGACCCGCTCCGCCTCGTCCTACGAGCACCCGCAGCCGCATGCGTGCTTCATCCAGTCCGTCGCCGACGACCTCGTCAACGAGGGCGGCATCATGGACCTCTGGGTGCGCGAGGCACGGCTGTTCAAGTACGGCTCGGGCACCGGATCGAACTTCTCGCGGCTGCGCGGCGAGGGCGAGCGGCTGTCCGGTGGCGGGCGATCCTCGGGCCTGATGAGCTTCCTAAAGATCGGCGACCGCGCCGCGGGCGCGATCAAGTCGGGCGGCACGACGCGCCGCGCGGCGAAGATGGTCACCGTCGACATCGACCATCCCGACATCGAGCAGTACATCAACTGGAAGGTGATCGAGGAGCAGAAGGTCGCCGCGCTCGTCACCGGCTCCAAGCTCTGCAACCGCCACCTCAACGCGATCATGGCCGCGTGCGACCGCGCGGCGGGCGACGCGGGCTTCGACCCGAAGGTCAACCGCGCGCTGCGCCAAGCGATCTCCGCGGCGCGCAAGGCGCTGATCCCCGAGAACTACGTGCAGCGCGTGATCGAGTTCGCCAAGCAGGGCTACGCCTCGATCGAGTTCCCGGTCTACAACACCGACTGGGATTCCGAGGCCTATCTCACGGTCTCCGGCCAGAACTCCAACAACTCCGTGCGCGTGACCAACGCCTTCCTCGGTTCGGTCGAGTCGGGCGGCGACTGGCAACTCACGCGGCGCCTCGACGGCAAGCCCCACAGGACGGTCAAGGCGCGCGAGCTCTGGGACCAGATCGCGCACGCGGCCTGGGCGTCGGCCGATCCGGGGCTGCAGTACGACACCACCATCAACGAGTGGCATACCTGCCCGAACTCGGGGCGCATCAACGCCTCGAACCCTTGCTCCGAGTACATGTTCCTCGACGACACGGCGTGCAACCTTGCCTCGGTCAACCTGCTGGCGCTGCGCCACGCGGATGGCCGCTTCGACGTCGAGGCCTTCGAGCACGCCTGCCGCCTGTGGACGGTGACGCTCGAGATCTCGGTGCTGATGGCGCAGTTCCCGTCGCGCGAGATCGCCCAGCTCTCCTACGAGTACCGCACGCTCGGCCTGGGCTTCGCGAATATCGGCGGCCTGCTGATGGCGATGGGCCTGTCCTACGACAGCGACGCCGGGCGCGCGATCTGCGCCACGATCTCCGCGATCATGACCGGCGTGTCCTACGCGACCTCCGCCGAGATGGCCGAGGAGCTGGGCGCGTTCCCGGGCTACGCGAAGAACAGCGACGCCATGCTCCGGGTGATCCGGAACCATCGCCGCGCCGCGCATGGCGAGATGGCGGGCTACGAGGGCCTGTCGATCACGCCGGTGCCGGTGCGCGCCGCCGACTGCCCCGACGCGGCGCTGGTCGACGCCGCGCGACGCGCCTGGGACGAGGCGCTCGCGCTGGGCGAGAAGCACGGCTACCGCAACGCGCAGGCGACGGTCATCGCGCCCACCGGCACGATCGGCCTCGTCATGGACTGCGACACGACGGGCATCGAGCCGGACTTCGCGCTGGTGAAGTTCAAGAAGCTGGCCGGCGGCGGCTACTTCAAGATCATCAACCGCGTCGTTCCGGAGGCGCTGCGCACGCTGGGCTACGCGCCCGACGCGATCGACGCGATCATCGCCTACGCGGTGGGCCACGGCACGCTAAAGGGCTCGCCCGCGATCGGCCATGACGCGCTGCGCGCCAAGGGCTTCGGCGAGGCGCAGCTGCAGGCGCTCGAGGGCGCGCTCAAGAGCGCCTTCGACGTCAAGTTCGCGTTCAACAAGTGGACGCTGGGCGAGGAGTTCTGCATCCACGGCCTCGGCATCTCGAAGGCGCAGCTCGACGACGTGTCCTTCGACCTGCTCTCGGCGCTCGGCTTCACCAAGGCCGAGATCGAGGCGGCGAACACCTGGTGCTGCGGCTCGATGACGCTGGAGGGCGCGCCGAACCTGAAGGCCGAGCACCTGCCTGTATTCGACTGCGCCAATCCCTGCGGGCGCAACGGCAAGCGCTTCCTGTCGGTGGAGAGCCATATCCGGATGATGGCGGCCTCGCAGCCCTTCATCTCCGGCGCGATCTCCAAGACGATCAACATGCCGAACGTTGCGACCGTCGAGGACTGCAAGCGGGCCTACCTGCTGTCCTGGCGCCTCGCGCTGAAGGCGAACGCGCTGTACCGCGACGGCTCGAAGCTCTCGCAGCCGCTCGCCGCCGTGTTCGGCGACGACGAGGGCGCGGACGCCGCGGAGGAGATCGCCTCCGCCCCGGCCGCGGCCAAGGCGACGACGGTGGTCGAGCGCGTCGTCGAGCGGATCGTCGAGAAGGTCGCGATCGCCGAGCGCATGCGCCTGCCCAACCGCCGCAAGGGCTACACGCAGAAGGCCAACGTCGGCGGCCACAAGGTGTACCTGCGCACCGGCGAGTACGAGGACGGCCGCATCGGCGAGATCTTCATCGACATGCACAAGGAAGGCGCCGCCTTCCGCTCGCTGATGAACAACTTCGCCATCGCGGTCTCGATCGGCCTGCAATACGGCGTGCCGCTCGAGGAGTTCGTGGAGGCCTTCACCTTCACGCGCTTCGAGCCGAACGGCGTCGTCCAGGGCAACGACACGATCAAGAACGCGACGTCGATCCTCGACTACGTGTTCCGCGAGCTTGCGATCAGCTACCTGGGCCGCGACGACCTCGCCCATGTCCACACCGAGGATCTCGAGCCCGACACGACGGGCAAGGGCCCCGGCGACTCGACGCTCCCCGCGACCGGGACGGCGGCTGCATCCTCGGCGCTCGACAGCCTGAAGCGCGTGGCCTCGACAGGCTTCGTGCGCCAGCGCTTCCGCGTGCTCGATGGCGGCTCGCGCGGCGCCACCGCGCGCGGCGCGATGGAGGCCGGCGACGTTGCGCTGGCGGAGCCGCCGGCCGCCGAGGCCGAGGAGGCACGGCATCCGATCGGCTTCGCGATCGAGGCGATGGAGCCAGCGGCGGCGGTGGCGCAGGCCGCTCCCGCGCGCGACGCCGCGACCAAGGTGCGCGAGGCCAAGATCCTCGGTTTCACCGGCGACTCCTGCGGCGAGTGCGGCTCCATGAAGATGGTCCGCAACGGCACCTGCGTGAAGTGCATCGACTGCGGCTCGACCACCGGCTGCAGCTGACGCCTCGTCACCGGCGCGCACGGAACGGGGCCCCGCCGATGCAAGGCGGGGCCCTTTTCCTGTGCGGGCACCGCGCGCACGCGGCATCGTCCCCCATGCAATCCGGCGCATGACCTGGATCTGGATCCCGATCACCATCGCCGCCGCGCTGTCGCAGAACCTGCGCACGGCGCTGCAGAAGCACCTCAAGGGGCGGCTGTCGACGAATGGCGCGAACTACACGCGCTATGCCTTCGGCCTTCCCTTCGCGATCGGCTACGCGCTGCTGCTCCATCACGGCCTCGGCTTTTCCTGGCCGAGCCCGGACGCTGCCTTCCTCGGCTGGGTCCTGCTCGGCGGCGTCTCGCAGATCCTCGCGACGTCCCTGCTGATCGAGGCGATGACGCGGCGCAACTTCGCCGCCGGCGTCGCCTACGCGAAGACCGAGGTCGTGCAGGCCGCGCTGTTCGAGGCGGTCTTCCTCGGCCTCGCCGTCACCTTCGGGGGCATGCTGGCGATCGCGCTCGCGACGATCGGCGTGATGCTCATATCGCTGCGCGCCAGCTCCGACCCATGGCGCGAGTTCCTCGTCAGCTGGACCGACCGCGTGGCGCTGCTGGGCCTGGCGTCGGGCGGGTTCTTCGCGGTCTCCGCCGTCGCCTTCCGCGCCGCCTCGATCGGGCTGGGCCACGAGAGCTTCCTGATGAGCGCCGGCTACACGCTGGCCTGGGCGCAGTCGATCCAGGCCGCCCTGCTCACCGCGTGGCTCGCGCTGCGCGAGCCCGGCCAGTTGCACGCGGTCGCGCGGCACTGGCGCCAGGGCGCGCTTGTCGGCATCACCGGCACGCTCGGCTCGATGTGCTGGTTCACCGCGTTCACGATCCAGATCGCCGCCTATGTGCGCACGCTCGGCATGATCGAGCTCGTATTCACGTTCCTGATGGGACGCTACGCCTTCGGCGAGCGCGCCTCGCGCTACGAGCTGGCCGGCGTCGCGCTGCTCTGCGTCGGCATCGCGCTGGTGCTCAACCTGCGCTGAGGGGCTCAGCGGCGGCCCATCCGGCGCATCGCCTCGAGGCTCTCGATCATCGCGGCCGCATCGGCGCCGCGCACGCGCACGACGCGCAACCCGCGCGGTGCCTCGAACAGGGAGGGATCGAGGCGACCGATGCGCGCGTCGCGGAAATTGAGCAGCGTGCGGCCGCGACGACCGCGGCTCTCGCCTTCGCCCTCTATGCGCGCGATGACGCCCTGCCCGGTCACCCAGGCGCGGCCCGAGAAGCTCGCCCCCGACTGGCCCGACCGCTCTACGCGCACGCGCGTGGTGTCCATGCCGTTGACGCGCTCGCGCCCCTCCGCCTGCTGGCGCAAGCCCCCTCCCCCGCCCAGCACGTCGAGAGGCAGGTCCAGGGCATCGAGGTCGGTCTGGATCGCCATGCCGAGTTCGGGCAGCCCGAGCCAGCCGACATTGAGGTCGAGGCGCGCGACGAGGACCTGCGATCCGCCGGCACCTCCTTCGTGGCGCAGCGCCGTCGGCGTGCGCCAGAGCCGGCCGCGCGGCGGATCGTCGCCTGGACCGACGAGGCTCGTGGCCTCGTACTCGACCTTGAGGGCGAGGACGTCGACCGCGGCCATGGCGGGGCGAGCAGGTCCCGCGCAGGCGAGGGCGGCAGAGGCGACAAGGCTGCGTCTTGCGATCGTCATGCCGGGAGGTTCCGCGTAGTCGATGGCGGCACTGTGGCAGAACGCGCGGCGCGCGGGCTATCTTCCCTTCGTTCGCATCACAAGAGGAACGCCCATGGCCGGCCAGATCGACGCGCGTCTAAACGAAATCGGCATCCAGCTGCCGAACCCCGCGGCGCCGGCCGCCAACTACGTGCCCTTCGTGCGCACCGGCAACCTCGTCTTCACCGCCGGCCAGGTGACCTTCGACGCCGCCGGCAAGCTCCAGTTCATCGGCAAGCTGGGCCGCGAGTTCGGGATCGACGAGGGCTACCAGGCCGCGCGCCTCTGCGCCGTGAACGTCCTCGCCGCGCTGCGCAGCGCCTGCGAGGGCGACCTCGACCGCGTGCGCCGCTGCGTCAAGGTCGTCGGCTTCGTGAACGCCACGCCCGACTTCTCCGACCACCCGAAGGTGATCAACGGCGCCTCCGACCTGATCGTCTCGGTCTTCGGTGATCGCGGCAAGCATGCGCGCTCCGCGGTCGGCATGGGCTCGCTGCCGCTGGGCGTGGCGACCGAGGTCGAGGCCGTCTTCGAGATCGCCTGAAGCCGGACCGCAGGATGACGCAGGCGCCAGTTGCCATCCGCCTTCGCGTCGTCGAGGCGATCGGCGCCATCGATGCCGCGCGCTGGGACGCCTGCGCCGGGGCGACGAACCCCTTCGTCTCGCACGCCTTCCTCCTGGCGCTGGAGGAGTCCGGCTGCATCGGCGGGCGCACGGGCTGGCTCGCGCGCCACGTGGTCGCCGAGGATGCCGAGGGCGGCGTCGTGGCCTGCGCGCCGCTTTACCTGAAGGCGCATTCCCAGGGCGAGTACGTCTTCGACCATGGCTGGGCCGAGGCATGGCAGCGGGCCGGCGGGCGCTACTACCCGAAGCTCCTCTGCGCCGTACCCTTCTCCCCCGTGCCGGGACCGCGCCTGCTGCTGCGCGACCCCGCGGATAGCGTGCTGCGAGCGACGCTGGCGCGCGGGCTGGTCGCACTCGCCGAGGAAGGCGGCGTGTCGTCGCTCCACGCGAATTTCTGCACGCCGGAGGATGCGGAGGCGTTCCGCGCCGCGGGCATGCTGCTGCGCACGGGCTTCCAGTTCCACTGGGAGAACCGCGGCTATGCGAGCTTCGAGGGTTTCCTCGGCGCGCTCAGCCATTCGAAGCGCAAGTCGATCCGCAAGGAGCGACGCGAGGTAGCCGCAACCGGCGTCGAGCTGGCTACGCTGCGCGGCGACGAACTCGATGCCTCGCACTGGGACGCCTTCTTCGGTTTCTACATGGCCACCGCGGACCGCAAATGGGGCCGCCCGTACTTGAACCGCGACTTCTTTGCGCGGCTGCACGCGACGCTGCGCGACCGCGTCGCGCTGGTCATGGGCAGGCACGAAGGCGGCTGGGTCGCGGGCGCGCTGAACCTCGTCGGCGCCGACGCGCTCTACGGGCGCAACTGGGGCGCGACCGCAGACTTCAAGCACCTCCATTTCGAGGCCTGCTACTACCGTGTCATCGAGTACGCGATCGCGCATGGAATCGCGCGGGTCGAGGCCGGCGCGCAGGGCGAGCACAAGCTGCAGCGCGGCTACCTGCCCGTGCGCACCTTCAGCGCGCACTGGATCCGCGACGAGGGCTTCCGCGCCGCGGTCGACGACTTCGTGGGGCGCGAGACGCGCGCCGTCGACGACGCGATCGCGGAGTATTCGACGCACTCGCCCTTCAGGCAGGCGTGAAACAGGACAGGTCGCGCAGATGCTCTTCCACGAACCAATATTCCTGTACGCGTTCCTACCAGCCACCCTGGCTGCCTTCTTGGTCCTGCAGAGTTACGGCGCAACCGCCGGCGCGGCGTGGCTGCTTCTTATGTCGTCGATGCTGTTCTACGGGTGGTGGGATCCACGCCTGCTCCCCCTGCTCGCCGCCTCGATCACCTTCAATTACTTCTTTGGACTGGTGCTGGTCAGGCGTGCCGCGTCGAAGTCCAATATCCTGCTTGCCCTCGGCATAGCATCCAACCTCGGTCTTCTCGGGCGGAACGTGTCAACAACTTTGAGACACAGTTTGCGTTCAATCGGTGAGGGTTTGTCTGGGCTTGGCGTGTCTTTCCACCGCTTGATCCGAGTCTGCGACCGTGCTCAGCCGCGTCAAGGGTTCGCTCGCTTCGCTCGCCGGCTTCGCCGCCCTTGACCCGGCTTGCGCGCGGTCGCGTTGGGTGCATTCAGGCGATGAACGGACAGGTGTCGGCGAGAAATTCACGGGGCGGAGGATCGGGCGGTTGTCCTGGATCGGGTTGATGGAGACGCTGGCCGGGGGCAAGGGCAGCCTTGGCGGGCCGTGGACGAAGCGGCGGGGATTGGCTGCGTAGGCGTGATCAAGCGCGCGCTGGCGCATGGCGGCGACGGTGGCCACACGGGAATGGAAGACATCGGCCGGGGTGAAGAGCGCGATCCCCGCGTGATGGTGGTGGTTGCAGTACCAATCGGCGAGTTCGCCGAACCAGGCACGAAGATGGAGCAGCGATCCGAAGCGGCCGGGATAGTCGGGCTGGTACTTGACGGTCTTGAAGGCGCTTTCGACGAAGGCGTTGTCGTCGCTGACGCGTGGCCGGGAAAAGCTCTGCTCGATCTGCAGCGTGGCCAGAAGTTGCGTCATCGACCCGGCGGTCATCGGCGCCCCGCGATCGCTGTGTACGGTCAGCGCGTCCGGGGCGATGGCGTGGCGGGCGGCGGTTTCGGCGATCAGGCTGCTGGCAAGGCGGGCGTTCTCGCGCTCGGCGGCGAGCCAGCCGACGATATACCGGCTGAACAGGTCCAGGATCACGTAGAGGTAGAAGAAGGTCCCGCGCTCGCTGCCGGGGACCTTGGTGATGTCCCATGTCCAGACCTGATTGGGTCCGGTGGCGCAGAGGCGCGGCACCTCGTGGCGACGGACGACGTGTCCACGGCGGCGCTCACGGACCTCGTTGCGTTCCGCGAGGATGCGGTAGAGGGTGCGAACAGAGGCCAGGTAGATCCCCGCCGACAGGAGCCTGGCATAGATTTCCGCCGGCGGCTGGTCGACATTCTCGGGGGCGTCGAGGACCTTGAGGATGCGCTGGCGCTCCGGATCGGGGATGCGGCGCGCCACGTGACGGCACTTGGGCGGCACCCGGTTCGGCGGCCTGCGGCGGCGGTAAAGCGTGGCGCGGCTGCAACCGAGCGCGTCGCAAGCACGAGACACGGGCAGGCCCGCGTCGTGTGCCAGGATTTGCATCAGATCTCCTCCGGCGGCGTCGGCAGGTCGACGCCCAGGATCTCCGAGGCTTTTTTTTGGAGATCGAGCAGCTTGCGGGCGAGGGCGAGTTGGGCCTCGAGACGCGCATTCCTTTTCTCGAGCGTGTCGATGCGCAGATCCTTGGCGTCGCGCTTGGGCTTGCGGCCGGGCCGTCGCGCGGCGAGACCCTCGACGCCGTGCCGGGCGAGCGCCTTGCGCCACGTGGCCAGATGCGAGCTGTAGATCCCCTCCCGCCGAAGCATCGCCTCGACGTCGCCACGCGCGACGCAGGCATCGGCCTCGCGCACGATGCGTAGCTTCTCGGCGGGCGTGAAGCTACGCCGCCGCGCGGGCATGATGACCTCGTTCGAGGCCTCGGCGGGTGTCGCGGGTACGGCTGGCTTGGGCATGATGACCGGGCTCCATTCTCCGCCCTTCGCTACATAGATTTCGAGGAGGTGACTGTCTCAGGGGTTGTTGACACGGAGGGCCGGCTTCGCCGCCCTTGACCCGGCTTGCGCGCGGTCGCGTTGGGTGCATTCAGGCGATGAACGGACAGGTGTCGGCGAGAAATTCACGGGGCGGAGGATCGGGCGGTTGTCCTGGATCGGG
>Ga0194133_10007216_pt1 | contig 13398 bp, 12 predicted proteins | sample TA2KigOf40mmetaG_FD_155448 | JGI IMG/M metagenome (GOLD analysis project Ga0194133, IMG submission 155448) | Freshwater microbial communities from Lake Tanganyika, Tanzania - TA2015055 Kigoma Offshore 40m | ecosystem: Environmental > Aquatic > Freshwater > Lake | place: Tanzania: Lake...
CTCAGATCTGTCAAAAGCTTTCGATGGTGTTGAAATTCAGTGGGTTGATCCAGCGGTAAATGATGGAGAAACCGGACTTGTAGCTGTTCACCTAGCAACGCCTAATGGCGTTGTACGCTTGGATTAATTCTCACAAAGCTTGAAGCTTTAAAGCATCGCCGCCCTAGCTCAGTCGGTAGAGCGTCGCTCTCGTAAAGCGAAGGTCGCGGGTTCGATTCCCGCGGGCGGCTCCATTTATTGCACATAATTCAAAGATATTCGAGCACAGCTAGTCATGATTATCTACTTGGATGCAATATTTGGATGCAAACTAAACCATAGGTAGTCTGAAGCACATTGGAGAACCAATCCTTTGAACTACATCTACTAGTTGATCATGCGTTGCTGCATAAGAGATATGGTCTAGGCGCATGTACCGATAGTTCCGAAATCTACTTCAAAGCGCAAGATGCAGCAGGAGGTAAGAGAAGAACAATAGGAGGTAAAACTAGGCGCGAAGTTGAGCTTAAATAGCGTGGCGCTCAGGCAAAGTGGAATACGAATACCCTAAAGAAGGCAAGGAGAGACTCTGATACTGACTGGCCACTCAGCCTATAATTTAGTTCATCTACTTCTCTTTTGCTAAAATCTTTCTTGTGTTGAATATCCAAAGTATTTTTCACCAATTGGAGTTACTTAAGTATGTTCGCTAAAGACGTCACGCTTAAACAGCATATTCCAAATATGGAAGGGAAATCATTTTTGATAACTGGTGGGTCTGGGAAACTGGCCCTTGCATTTAGCTCTGCAATTAAGCACTATTTGCGAAGTGCATCAATTGAAATACCCGACAGAAATGACTTGAATATAGAAGACCTCAATTCTTTTAAGAAATATTCAAACTATAGACCAGACTTTATCTTGCATTGCGGGGCACGCGTGAATGCAGATTTTTGTGAAACAAACTTATTTGAGGCTCGACAAAATATTGTTGAGGGAACAAAGAATGTAGTAAAATTTGCGATTGATAGCGGAGCGCAACTTTTATATCCGCAATCTTTTTTGATTTATGATGGGCAAACAGACCCAGTTGACGAAGATACTGTGCCAAATCCCCTTTCTAATTATGGAAAATTAAAGTGGGAGGCAGAGAATGTGGTAGCTCAAAATTCTAATTCACTAATTATTCGCATGGGTGGTTTTTTTGGGGGTGGAGAGCGTGATACAAATTTTGTTGGTAAATTTAGCATTATCATTAGGTCTTTGTTGGCAGATGGTATTTCTGAAATTGAAGTAGGTAATAGGGTATGGCAGCCAACATATACGAAAGATTTGGCTGAGAACTCACTTCTGCTTATGGCTTTGCAGAAGGCTGGTGTCTACATAATGGCAGGGCATAAACAAGCAACGTTTTTCGAAGTCGCAAAATTCATCGTATTAAAATTGCTATTAGAAGAAAAAATTAAGGTCATCGAAATGGCATCGGGTAAGTCTAAATTATTGGATGTAGCGTCTCGTCCAATGTCCATCAATATGATAAATAAGAGACTACTGAGTGAATCGCTTGATTTTCAACGTGACTGGAAAGTGTCCCTAAATGAGTACCTGGATTCCCTAGAATATAAGTCTGTCCATCCTTTTGAAATTTAACTTCAGGCAATTCATTCTATTTACTGTGTTCGTACTGGCGGCGAATAATGTCTAGATGTGTTTATAAGTGCCCCTTATTAGCTGCGAAGGCCACTCAATGTCTGAATTCAATTCTAATGCTGCTTTTAAAACCCATCTAGGATTTCTAAGGAATTCTCGTCCCAGAAAAATGGCGTCTGCTTCTCCTTTTGTCAGAATAGATTCGGCGTGGTGAGGATCTGTTATTCCACCAACCGCGGTTGTCAGAATTCCAACCTCGTCTCTTAACTGATTTGAAAATTGAACTTGATATCCTGGGGAAAAAGGTATTTGTGTATTAGGAAAGTTTCCACCACTAGAGACATCAATCAAATCAACACCTAGCTCCTTCAAAAGTAGGCATAGTTTGATTGAATCCTTAATTTGCCAACCTTCTGTAACCCAATCTGTCGCTGATATTCGAACAAAAAGAGGTACCCCAAGTCCAATTCTTGATCTCACGGCTTCAACAGTTTGAAGCAGAAACTTGATCCGTCCCTCAAAGCTACCTCCATATTCATCTTTTCGCATATTTGTTTAAGGTAAGTAGAACTGACGAAGGAGATAGCCATGTGCGGCGTGAATCTCGATGACGTCAAAACCAACTTCAACTGCTCTTCCCGCGGCCTCAGAGAATTTAGAGATTAAGTCCCTAATTTCTTCTTTGGATAACTCCTTAGGTGCAGGAAAGTCTTCGAATGGAATACTTGATGCAGAGTGCGTTTGCCAACCACCATCAACTTTTTCTGCAATTTTTTTTGGTCCCAAGGTCGTATGGTAGATCCCTTTCGACCCGCATGGGAGAGTTGGATTCCAATCTTTACATTTTGTGAATGTGCAAATTTGATTACCTGCTGAAATCTTTGCGCGTGAAATGAATCTTCGATTGTTAGGCAACCAACTGTTATGCGACCCTCTGAAACGATACCAGTAGCTTCCACCATAACAAGTCCAGGACGCCCACTAATCAGAGATCCTAGATGTACAAGGTGCCATTCTCCAAATAATCCATCTGTGGCTGAATATTGACACATTGGCGACACCCATGCCCGGTTTAAAAATTCAGTACTTCTTACTATTAGAGGTTCAAAAAGTTTTGCCACAAAAAACTCTCTTTCAAATCGATTTTGGAGTACTTCCTTTAAATTAGCCGAAAGCCAGATCCAAGGAGCCATAAACTACCTTGATTTTCAAGGTTTCTTAAACTAGCCCCCTCCCCCTGAAGCGCTCAGTGTCACAAGACGATTCTCATGGACGGCTTACCATTCGTTTTTTGGCGAAATTAAAAGTAACGCTTTTTAATGAAAATGTGATTCCCTTATCCCATGAAATATGTTGTTGTTGGTGGAGACGGTTGGGTAGCGCGAACAGCAATCGCTCATTTAGTGGAGTATGAACAAATTCCACTGGAGAGGATAGAGGTTTATGGTAGCTTTGAAAGAGATTCAGAACCTATAGACAAAATAACCTACCGTATAAATAAATGGAATCCAAAAGTTGAGAAACTACCTGTTAGTTTGTTCGTGCCAGCTGCATTCCTGACCTTAGAAATGTTTTCAAAATATGGTAAGTCAGATTTCATTTCAGGCAATAGAGATTTAATTGCCAAGGCAAAGAGATACATCATGCTCAATTCGCCTAAGCGGTGCATTCTATTCTCCAGTGGCATTGTTTCTATGCCAATAATTAGCTCAAGAGCGCCAAACGCCCGTTCGATCTATCAGGCCCTAAAACTAGAAGAGGAAGAGGAGTTAAAATTACAATGCGAAAAATCTGGAACCAAATTATTGGTCTGTAGACTTTTTAATCCAAGTGGTAGATACATCAAAAGTACAGAAAGTTATGCAATTGCTAATTTTATTTATCAAGGTATTACCAAAGGAAGTATACAATTTAACAATCCGGGGCGAGTCTGGCGACGTTATGCAGACCTAAGACAGATTTTTGAAGTTTGTTTGAATGTTCGCTCCGATGATTCTTTTAACTTGATTGAGAGTGGAGGGGAAAAAGTCGAGTTACACGACTTAGCCCAGAGAATTGCGTTGGACTTAAAAGTTGAATTACAATCAAATCTTAGAGAGGGATTTAAAGAAGATCATTACTATTCAGCTACCAATGAATTTGAATCTGCGGCATTCTCCCAAAATATAAAACTAATGGATCTAGGCGAACAAATTACTCAGACAAGAATAGGCGTTGAAACAGTTAGGCGAGTTTGAACACATTTAATTATAAAATCACTTAAATATCAGTATTATTCAAATCTTGTCGGCGGCTCTTATTTAATTTCCCTTAAGACAAACAAGTGAATAAATCGCGTCAGCATTAATTCTATGTATTTTCCTTAAGTATTCTTGTGATCCGGTAACTTGCAATTTCAAGGGATTTACCCCCAGACCCTGGACTTTAGTATTTAGTATGTTAGTCGCTACAAATTCTGCAACACACGAGAAGAGTCCACCATGCAAAGAATGTTCTTCAACTGTCACAACAAATCTATTTTGTAACATTTCAATTGTGAGGGCCTCTGAGTTAACAAAGGGAACTGAATGGACTTCAACGAGAATTCCTTGGGACTCAAGCAGTTTGGCTGCCTTAATTGCTTCACTCAAAATTGTTCCGGTTGTAAGAATTGAAAATTTTGAATTATTGATACTTTTATAAGCCCAAGTCAAGGCACTTGGGTTTGCTACCCTCTCAAAGGTGGAGCGAGCCCCTTTGTCTAGCCTTATATATTTTGGGCCTCCATACTTTAGACAACTATCAATCACAAAATCAAGTTCTAAAGTATTTGCAGGGCTGTAAACTTTCATTCCAGGAAGAGCACGCATTACAGATATATCTTCGATACCAAAGTGTGAGTATCCCAGCGTCCCATAGGGAAATCCGCTACCTACCGCCACTATCGTGACGTCTAAATTGTGATAGCACACATCGTTTCTGATTTGTTCAAGGCACCGAAATGTAGGAAAGTTGGCGATTGAGTAAACCCAAGGCTTATAGCCAGAATTAGCTAGGCCTGCAGCGAGGCCCATCATAGCTTGCTCCGCTACTCCAGAATTTAGAAATTGCTCTGGGAATTCTTTCTCGAACTCCTCTACTACTCCATAGCCGAGATCTCCTGTTAAGAGAAAAATCTCTTCATCTGTTCTTGCGAGACTAGTTAATCTGCGGACAAGGTGATTACGCATTTCACTCAATTTCCTCGATTGCTAAATTTAATTCCAAATCATTTGGAGATCGATAGTGCTATTCAATAGAATTCTCCATGAAACTTACTCCATACCCCTTAATCGTCCTAGCTATAGCGACGCTAGGGTTAGTTGATTTGGTGCTTAAAAATGCTTCAATTGATTTATGATTATGACCATCGAGAGTCTCAACGCTCCAACCAAATGCCTTCCATTTATCCGCCAAAGGTTCTAAACGGATTGTATCCTCTGTGGATTTAAGCGACTGTAGAAAATTTCTGTCAATAATAACCTTTAGGTTATTTAATTCAAGATGCGAGGCAATAAGCGCTGCTTCCCAGTTACTACCCTCATCGTATTCTCCATCAGATAAAAGCACATAAATTTGAATTTTCAACCCTTTCCTTTTTGCTGCCAATGCCCTTCCAACAGCATATGGAAGAGCGTGGCCAAGAGATCTAGTGGAGAATTCGACAAACTGTCCCGCAGAAACATGTCCAGAAAAAGATGCTCCATCCATGCAGTAAGTTGCAATCTGTTCCAGCGGAATTAAACCTACAGAGGACATCACTGAATAGACACCTGCTGCCGCGTGACCCTTTGAGACTAGCACCACATATTCTTGTCTATCTAAACTCTGGGTGGGGTTAATTCTTGAATAAAGCACACTCAATATGTCTATGCATGACAGTGATGATCCAATATGAGCTGACTTAGCTAGATTTACCATTTGAAGCGCTCGCACTCGCGACACTCTAGCGATATCAGTAGTACGCATCACTCAATCCTATACCTCAGGAGTCAATCGATGGGTTTCTGTAGTTAATCTAATCGAAACCAATCCACAATTTTAACTTTTGTTTACAACAGAATCACTTTTTGAATCTTTAAAGTTCCTTCCAGGGCGGAGAGGAAAGCTTGGCATAACCTGCCAGGGTCTTTTGCTCAGCTCTTGTGTCCATCGGAAACCAAAAACCATCGTGTTGGTATGCGTAGAACTCTTTGCGCAAAGTTAATCTTGGTAACACGCCTGTTTCAAAGGGCTCATTTTCGCCTTTCACCAAGTCTATAACGGATCTATCAATCAGAAAGAATCCACCATTTATCCAGCCCTCATTTACTTGATCTTTCTCACCAAACTTTGTTACTAGCCCATCTCTTAGCTCCAAGTAGCCAAATCTGGCAGGAGGTCTTACAGCTGTAGCTGTAACTTTCGCTTGTTTCGATTCATGAAAAGCAATTAAGCGATTGAGGTCGATATTCCCTAGTCCATCGCCGTAAGTTGCGAAAAAAACCTCATCATCTAACTGTTCGATGCACTTTTTTATTCTTCCACCTGTTTGTGTATTCAACCCTGTGTCTATTGCAGTAATTTTCCAATCTGTATCAAGATTTTCAATCCATTCTTCTATGACCTCAGATTTATATCCTGTAGCTATTACAAAGTCAGAGTAACCCTGACTGGCATAGATATCCATAATGTGCCAGAGAATTGGGCGATGATCAATCAAAACCATGGGCTTAGGTCTATTCTCTGTCTCTTCCGAAAATCTAGTGCCGAGCCCACCTGCCAAAATTATAGTTTTCATAGTCTATTTCAGCGCTTCTTCTAGTGATTGAATTATGTATTTAAGCATCTCATCGGTTAGCCCAGGCCAAACTCCTATCCAGAATGTGTCCTTCATAACCTGATCAGTAAACTTGAGGTTTCCTACTACTCTGCGTGGAGCATCTATGAATGCGGGCTGACGAATCAAGTTTCCAGCAAAGAGCAGCCTTGTTCCTATTCCTCTCACGTTTAAGAACTGCACCATCTCGTTTCTATTTCTAGGAGAGTTGCCTCTAACTGTAAGGGGGAAGCCAAACCAGGATGGATTACTCTCTTTTGTTGCCCTAGGGAGGATTAGTCGATCAGATAGATGTTCAAGAGATTGGCTTAATTTAAAGAAGTTACTTCTGCGTTGCTCAACAAAGAAATCCAATCTCTCCAATTGAGCCACGCCAATTGCCGCTTGAATATCGCCAGACTTTAAGTTGTAGCCGATATGTGAGTAGGTATATTTATGGTCATAGCCTTCAGGGAGTTCTCCCAATTGCCACCCGTAACGCTTGAGACAGGTATTATCCTTTCCAGGAGCACACCAACAATCTCTTCCCCAATCTCTAAATGATTCAATGATTGGTTTTAAAGCTACCTTCCGAGTAAGTACTGCGCCACCCTCTCCGGTAGTTATGTGGTGAGCGGGGTAGAAACTTAGAGTTGAGAGATCTCCAAAGCTACCAAGTTTCTTATCTCGATAGGTACCCCCCAAGGCATCGCAGTTATCTTCAATGAGCCATAGGTTATGTTTCTCTGCAAGTTTTGTAACAACATCTAAATTAATTGGATTACCTAAGGTATGAGCCATCATTATCGCTTTTGTTTTTGGCCCTATTGCAGCCTCTAGCACCTCAGGGTTAGCCACATAAGTTCCAAGTTCTATATCTACATAAACTGGGACTAGACCATTTTGAAGAATTGGTGCAACAGTTGTGGGAAAACCTGCCGCAACAGTTAATACCTCATCTCCTGGCAACAATCTCCTCTCCCCAAGCTTTTTGCTAGTCAATGCAGAGAGAGCAACTAGATTGGCTGAAGAGCCTGAATTGACCATAAAGGCATGTCTTACTCCAACATGTTTAGCTAACTTGCTCTCAAATTCTTCCGTGTGAGGACCTGAAGTCAGCCAGAACTCGCCTGCAGCCATCATGGCAGAGGCTATTTCTTGGACTCCAAAGAACTTTCCGGTTACCGGGATCGGTGTTTCTCCTGGGACGAAGGACCTAGATTTGTGAATAGAATCAAAGATATCTTGAGCCAGATCATTAATACGGCCAAGCAAGATTTCATCCATTTGAATCCCTTACAAGGAGGGGGTAATAACTTCGGTCGGGCCGAATACTACAATCTAGGCATGTTGGGGGATGCCTTGAAGAGGCTTGATGGTCCGATTTTCATCACAGGGCACACCGGTTTTAAGGGTAGTTGGCTTAGCCTGCTACTAAACCATCTAGAAATTGAACATTTTGGATACTCACTAGAGGCTGAAGAGGATTCTCTCTATGAGAGAGCCAATCTGGAGCGAGTCTCTAGGGGTGTAGTTGGAGACATTAGAGATCTGGAGAATTTATCAAAGGTGATCAAAGATGTCAGACCTTCGGTGATCATTCATCTAGCTGCCCAGCCCTTGGTTCTTAAGTCATATCAAGAGCCTTTGGAAACATTTCAAACCAATTGCATAGGTACGGCAAATGTCTTGGAGACTGCTTTTGATACACCTTCAGTAGAAATTGTTCTTGTCATTACAACAGATAAGGTCTATCGAAATGATAATTCTGGCAGAAGGTTTGTGGAGTCTGACCCTTTAGAGGGCAAAGACCCTTATAGCGCAAGTAAGGTTGCAGCAGAAGCCGTTTGTGCAGCGTGGCAGCAAATGTCAAAGATTTCAGGAGGCCCAAAAGTTCTAGTTGCTAGAGCTGGAAATGTTATTGGTGGGGGAGATTTTGCCAAAGATCGTCTAGTACCTGATGTACTTAGAGCAGTAAGCAGCGGACAGAGTTTATCAGTTAGAAATCCAAAAGCAAGTAGACCTTGGCAACATGCTTTGGATCCATTGATTGGCTACCTCAAGTACATTGAATTTGCAAAGAACTCGATGAAAATAGAGCCGGCATTAAATTTTGGTCCGTTTGAGCTGAGCTTGAGAACAGATGAAGTTTTAGAATTCGCCAAAGCCTACTTCGGGGATAAACTAAAGCTAACTTACCCTAAGGAAAGCCAGGAATTTGAGTCTCAGGCGTTAGGCCTGGATCCGAGTTCTGCAATAGCTAAACTTGCATGGCAACCAATCTGGAATCAAAAGGAAGCCATAGATAGAACGTTTTTGTGGTGGATGAATTATTTGGATAATCCTAATAATGCTCTAAACAACTGCTTGGAAGACATCAGTATATCCCTAGAAGTGATGCGCTAATTCAGATATTTACTTGCCTAGATAGGCTTTAAAGAAAATATTGAGTTGATAATAAAGATGAATAAATCATAAAGGTGAGTCTATTCAATACCAATTAGCTTTCAATCCATTGTCACTGGACCAGTATAGTTCCAGTGGCAAAAAACTACCCTTACCATGGAGATATTTACGGAATATTGCAGCCCAAAGAGACAACTTTGCCCCAGTTCCAACAAACTCGTGTGCCTCAACACAAATCGCAAGTGTTCTACGTGGATCGTAGTGTTTATGTTCAAAAAATTGTAAGAACTTTGAATTTCCTAGAAATGCTTTTAACTCTTTTCCGCTAGTATCAGATAACAAAACTGGCAGACTTGACTCAGTGACTAATTTACTAACTATGCTTTCCACTCTTTGTATACTAATTGGGCACTTTTCATCTAAATTTAGTAAGTCTCCCAATCTGTAGTGAACTACCAAGTCATTACTTTCAGAGTAAGAAGCTAATTTCGTAGAATGTACTATATTATAGAGAGATTCAACTATATCTTTGTCAAGAGTTAGTCTCGTGTAATGTCCCCGAAGTTGGAGAGTCCAAAACGTAATTGAATCTAGTGACGTGTCAGAGTTAGCGTTTTGGCAAAAACGTGACCAAATCAAAGCCCTAAGAAGAATCTTCTTATTTATTTTTTGAGACCAAACATGATTACTATAGGTCTTCGCGTACCTTTTGCTTTGATATCGAATATTTTTGTAGTCTTCAACCTGAATCATATTCACACCAAATTCATGGAAGTTAATCTCAGGAGTTCTTCTTGTGACCCCAGAAGTGTGAATTATTACCTTTATACGTCTATGCGGAAATTTCTTTTGCACTTTTAGAATAGCGTAAGCAGCGAATAACTGTGAACCAAAGCCACCCCAAGAGTGGACTCTAAGTGCTGGAAGAAATCTAAGAATCTGATTCATAATTTGATATTTACTTTGCTCGGTCTAGAAGGCTCGAATATAGGCGTTCGTGCTCTCTTTGAGACTTTTCAATCGGGAACTCCAATAGGCGTTGGGCTTGATAGTTCAGACAACTCCTCAAGGCGTCTTGGTCGGAAGTAAGCGTTCGTATTTTCAGAGCAAGATCAACGGGGCTAACCGAGTCAATGAGACCTGGATGCTCTTCTCCCATCACCTCGGGAATCGCGGAAATCCTTCTGGCTATAACGGGAATTCCTTGAGACATTGCTTCCAACAAAACCAACCCAAAACCCTCATAGTCGGAAGGGAAAACAAATACATTCAAGGAACGATAAAAAGGAAGCACATCTTGTAGTTGACTTTTCCATGTGACTAACTCTTCGATTCCCAAATCGGCTAACAATGACTGGAGCTCTGCTTTTAGAGGTCCAGAGCCCACAATAGTTAGATTAAACTTTGGTGATTCTTGAGAATTTAACTCTTTAAGTGCACCTAGGAGTAAAGGAATATTTTTCTGGGGTACAAGACGTGAAACCGTTCCTACCTGAATTGGCCCAGAAACTACTCCCAGGTTACTTCTCGGTGAAACAGAAGTTTCCGTTATCCCGTAGTAAATGACATGATTATTTTGCTTACCACTCATCTCTCCTGAAATCTTTAGATAGTTTGCTACTGCCTTAGAAATAGATATTGACGCAAATGACCTTTTTAAAACAAACCTTGAAAGTAATTTCGATAGAAGAGCTGGACCTTTAGGGAAAAAAGCCTCGCTGTTATGGCGAGTAACAATGAAACTTTTTGGCTTTAAAGCAAGAGCGCATACTAGTTCAGCTCTGGGTAGATGTGCATGAACAACACAATTTTCTTGAGACTCCCTTCCTTTGAGTTTTAAGCATTGCTTAAAAAATCCTAATTGTGCAAAATCTAAATCTACTTTAACGCCTAGCTTCAAAAACTCCTCTAATAAGGCCGGTTTATCCTTTAGGAAAATAACTTCAACCTTAAATCCTGCTTCGCTTTGGCAAGCTGCCAAAGTCAACAACTGTTTTTCTGCCCCACCAAGATCAATCGTTGTTATGACATGCAATATCGAGTGATTCACGGAGTCTCTCCCTCTCTGAGCACCGCAACTAGTCGATTTATCCAACCTTCAAACGAGTGATTTTTTATCGCTAAGTCTAAACGCCTGTTAATCTCTTTTTTCAGTTCAATCTTTTTTAATGCATTGATAGACTCGAACTCCTTGATTATAAAGTCTACAGTTTCGCTTACCGAAGAATTACTCCAAGTTCCAAACTGCGAGCAGTACTCTCTATTCCATGTTATGACGGGCATACCCATAAAGGTTGTTTCAATCAAAGTTTTATCAAGAGATCCACTAAAGAGGTTTAGGAAAATACCATATCTTTTGGCAATGTCTGGAATTAAGGCTCTCGCAATCGGATCATGAAATGCGATTGAGGCTTTTTGGCTTTTGGCCTCGCGTGAAGACACAACACCAAAAAAGTATTTTTCAGATTCTAAATTAGCGGGTCGCCCAAATACATCAATTGAGAATAAATCGGAAGAACGATTGAGCTCAAACACAAGATCAGGGAAAATGTGTATATTCTTGGATGGGTCTAATCTTCCATAGTATAAAACCTTGTGAAGTTTTTCGGGTGAACGAGCAAAATAAGGAAAGTTCTTTGAATCGATTCCTTGGTTTATATAAAGAACCTTCCTTTTATTTATGCCAAGATTGCAAGATCCTGGGGTAGAAGAGACAATCTTGGAAACAAAGAAAGACGACCAAATAAGATATTTAGAGTTTTTCGCGTGGGCATACCAAAGAATATGTCGCATCTTAAGAAGCCAAGTTAGGGGTGCAATTATTGCTGCATGAACGTCCGTCATATGAGTAAATAGCACTGAGGAACGATTTCTAGTAATAACTGGATAGAGAAGCTTGAGAACAGTTACTACATTGCTTAGGGGTGAATTAGCCTTCCATGGAATATGAGAGACCTTGACGTTTCTTGGTAGGGGCTCCGAGCTGACTTCTGTAGTGAAAACTTCCACCGCCTCAAAAAATTGAGATAATTCCTGCACTACTTCTCTTTGGTGTGAAAATACTAGGCTTTTGGAGCTCATTGAGTAATTCACAACAATAAGTCGCACGACGAAGACTGTACAATATGACGGCTAGATAAGTCAGTTTTTTGGAATATGGGGCGAGGTAAAGGTGCAAATCTACGATGTTTGGCCCCTTTCCTCTTTGAAGAAACGTTCGATATCTCTTCCAATAAAATTGTTATCAGGGCGTGATCGGCTTCTTTTGGTTATTATCACTTTTATCACACTATTTCTGGCAATTCTTGACCTCTTCGGTGTCTTATTGATTGGGGTGATAGGTTCTCTATCTATTACGGGTCTAGGCAATGGACAAACTGGAGACCGCGTTTCTATAGCTCTAAAAGTCCTACAAATAGATAATCTGGATTTCGAGTCTCAAGTGATTGTTGTAGGTCTGATAGCCGCTCTCTTACTGATAACAAAGACTATTTTATCTCTATTTCTTATCAGAAAGACCTTGTTCTTTATGGCAAGACGAGCTGCCGTGATGTCATCGAACTTGATAATAAGGTACTTCACAATTCCAGTATCAAGAGTTAATAAAAGATCAGTACAAACATCAATCTACGCTTTAACTACAGGGGTAAGTTCAATTATGGTCGGGGTAGTTGGAGTTTCAGTGGCCTTGATATCAGATATTGCATTGTTAACAGTCATGAGTGCAGGATTATTTTTGGTTGACCCCGTTTCAGCAATCGGCACTTCCCTAATTTTTGGGTTTTTAGCCCTTTTTCTTTATCGAGCTATGTACAGAAAAATACAGAGACTTGGTGAGGAGCAAGGAGCACTAGATATAGAAAGCTCACAAAGAATTTTTGAGGCTGTTAATTCGTATCGGGAACTTCTAGTGAGAGATAGAAGAGGCTTCTATGCCCAGCAAATTGGTGGCCTTAGATACAAACTTGCAGACGGCGTCGCAACTATGGGATTTATGGGGAATATAAGTAAATATGTTTTAGAGATAACCCTTGTAATTAGTGCCCTACTCTTGGCCTTTTATCAGTTCTCTACAAGTACTGCGTTCCGAGCGATTGCAACTATAACAATATTCATAGCAGCTAGCACAAGAATAATACCGGCAATCTTGAGGTTACAACAAGGAGCTCTAGGAATGAAGGGTGCTCTAGCTCAGGCAAGGCCAACCATTTCACTGATCGATGAGCTCTCTGGAATTCCCCTTGAAACCATTGAAGTTAAAGGATTCAATAGGAACCACTCAGAGTTTAGGCCAAAAGTGAGCGCTTCGAACATTACCTTCTCATACGAAGCCAACATCGAAGTGTTAAACAAAGTTGATTTCGAAACACAACCAGGGGAGTTTGTGGCAATTGTTGGTGGTTCTGGAGCAGGAAAGACGACTCTTGTAGATGTGCTGCTTGGAGCATTAGATCCTCAAGAAGGCAGTGTAGAAATATCTGGCATGCAACCTAGGTCAACTTTTTCAATTTGGCCAGGAGCCGTCTCTTATGTCCCACAAGATAGCC
>Ga0194133_10007217_pt1 | contig 13398 bp, 10 predicted proteins | sample TA2KigOf40mmetaG_FD_155448 | JGI IMG/M metagenome (GOLD analysis project Ga0194133, IMG submission 155448) | Freshwater microbial communities from Lake Tanganyika, Tanzania - TA2015055 Kigoma Offshore 40m | ecosystem: Environmental > Aquatic > Freshwater > Lake | place: Tanzania: Lake...
TTGGGGGTTAGAGCGTGAGGCTTTTTCTCGCTTCTCTAGGCTGCCCACGAGATTTTTTTCTGCGCATGCTCAGTGAGTTGCGCAGAGTTTTTTTGACCAAAAAGACCGGTCCGGTTCCTAATGCCCATGCTCAGTGAGTTGGGCTTGTGGGGCCAAAAGTGAGTGCATGCTTAGAGGAAAATTTAACTGCATGTGAGTGACCTTGGGATGAATGCTAACGAATGTTTTTGAATGTTTTGGAATGCTAATTGACCGTTAAACATTTTGTGTCTGAATGAGATTTCATTTCATGGAAACTAAAAGAAAAGCCACATCACCGTGCCAATCTGAAATAAAAATCGCTAAAGATTACACCAGTCCAAATACATCTTTCAATTCTTGTGAATCTTTCACTTCTGATCTGGACGCATTTGAAATGAAATCAGCAAGCATTATCTACAAAGTTTTGACCAAGGACGGCGAACCATTCAAAGATTCGCTCACCCATGTTCAGGGATTCCAAGTCTGGACTGAAAAGATATGTCAAATTTCAATTCAGAGCAGCTTCCTGTATGGTATTGCACTTTGCAAAAATAATGGCAAACCATTCCTACTGGATTATCGCCTCAACTGTATCATCGACACTGCCTTGATTCCCAGGGAATTCAAGATTGTAATAGACAAGAGCACATTTGAACTTGAGCTAGTTCCACCAACAGCGGGCCCGGCCTCGATTGGTGATGAGGTGTCAGTGGTGGTTAAACGCACCCGCTGGAACCTGAACCCAGATCAAGTCGAAGAGTGGTTGAAAAAATACGGGGACATTGTAAAAAAACCCGAGTTTGAAGAGGCACCAGGACTGACAAACATCAGAACTGACGACATCAGGTGTATCCTATTGCTGAGAAAACACATTCCAAGCCTGCTCCCGGCGTATGGTCGCCGCATGGTGGTTCAGTACCCAGGCCAACCAATTCTTTGCAATCGTTGTTTGCAACTTGGACATGCCAGAGCCTTCTGTACGAACGAACAAGCTGATTGGTTGCGAGACTATGTCCCTCAATTTTACGCTGGCAATTTTGTGACATCGCGCATGTTGGGACGCTGGTTCGAGCTGATGAAGGCAGTGGTCTCCGACAACTAGATTATCACGTACCAAAAAAATTTTTTTCTAATCTTCTAAAATTTTGTTTCATTACTTTTTCATTATTATCCAAAAAATAACAGTAAGACAAATTTGTCAATGTAAGAGTTTATTTCTATCAAGTTATTGAATATCATTTTATCTTAGCCCGTCTAATTATTAAAAGGCAGGAAAATGTCAGAGAAAGTTTTGTATTGGAATGTAGCATCTGGTCTACTTAAAAAATGGGATGTAATTAAAGAAATCATCACAAAACATGAGCCAATAATTGTATTTATCGCTGAGGCTGACTTAAAAAATAACCAAAACTACGAGTGCCTAAATGTTTCTGGCTATGACTTAATTTTCACGGATACTTTGCTCGAAAGAGGAAAGTCAAGAATGATTGCTCTGGTTCAAAAAAATACTTTCAAAGTGGTAAAGGTACCTAACAATGAGCTGAATGAATTGATCTTCCTAAGCGATGGTAAAAGAACAATTGTTGGAGGGTACAGACCCTTCAAATGTTATGAGGGAGAGACTGCTCAGTCAAATTTTGAAAGAATGATGGGATGTTTGAAAAGTTTAAATAGAAAGGATCACAACATTATTATAGGAGACTTTAACATCGATGTCTCAAGGTTAGGATCTCAATTTAGAACACCTTTTGTGGAATGGATGGACTCCAAGGGTCTAGAAAATATAGACATTGGGGTTACAAGGGTTAGGTTGGTTGAATCCCAGCTACAAAGGTCGAGCATTGATCTTGTAATAACTAATGTACAAGGGGTTAACATCGATACATCCTTCGAGGATGTAAGTGATCATTGCCTAATTGTTGTGAGTCTAATGAAGGACAGGAATAAAAAATGTGAAAAAAGGATGTTAGAGATAATGGATTGGAGAAAGTTTGATGGGATGGTGTTCAATAATAAAGTTGAACAGAACCTAATGAGGGGGCCCTCAATATACGACATTGAAAGACCAACTGAGGTTGATTATCATATCCGGGCGTCCATCATTGAGGCTTTTGAAAAAACCGTTCCGATAAGAGTAATTACCCTCCGCCCGTTTGACATCTTTTCGCCCAAAGTAGCAAAGCTTAATAACAGGAAGAAAAAATTGAGAAAAAGATGGGCAAAAAATCCTACCATTGAAAACTGGAAAGAATTCATTAAGGCCTCAAGAATGCTTAGATCAGAATCGAGAAAAATTAAACGAGCGCAATTAATTGGAAAACTTAGTAAAGGATCCAAGGAGTTTTGGAAAGAAATTAACAACTTAATGGGCAAACAAATTAGTTCAGTCTCATACATCAGTAACGGTACTACCTCCTCCCATAATAAAAAAGAAATAGCAGACATGTTCATAGAATTTTTTGTTTCAAAGGTTGAGAAAAATATTGTCAATTACGAACCTAAGTGCTGGGACTTGATGAATGTTGATGAGACGCCTTTTATCTGTTTTTCGCTAGAGGAAGTTAAAAAAGCCCTGATTAGGCTATCTAACAAAAAAAGCAGTGGACTTGATGGTATATCTGGTTTCATAATTAAGCAACTGAGTTTTACACTTGCCCCCTACTTTCATTACCTATTTAACCTGATAGGTCGCACCAAAATTATTCCTCCTATTTGGAAGGTAGCAAAAATTTCCCCTGTTTTCAAAAAAGGTGTGAGTTCGGACATTAACAACTATCGCCCTGTTTCAGTACTCATCACAGTTGCAAAAGTATTTGAACTTTGTATACTAGCTAGGCTAGAAGAAATAGGATTTGATAAACTGTTTGGAAGTTCACAACATGGCTTTCGGAAAAACCATGGAACAGATACGGCAGTATCAACCCTGACTAATCACCTATCTAAGCTCTCAGAAAAAAAGGCCCAAGTTCTATGTTACTCGGCCGACCTCACGGCGGCCTTTGACCTTTTACGAAAAGAAGTGCTGGTTGAGATTTTGATTAAAAAGGAGGTCCCGGGGGGAATGATTCGATTGATTTTTGAATACTTGTCAGACAGATGGGGATTTGTGCAATTGGCAAATGAAAGATCCTGCGTTAGAAGCATTCGAGTAGGGTGTGTCCAAGGAAGTATCCTTGGACCCATCCTATTTAACATCTACACAAGCGAGCTAAACTCTATTGTATCGCCTTGGCATCTTATTAGCTATGCTGATGATTCTTATGTAACAGTTGAGGGCAGAGATACTAATGAACTTTATACCAATTTCACGGATGTGTTTACTAAGCATAACGAGTGGTTAGGTAAACTAGGCATGATCAGTAACACGACCAAGACAGAAGTACTGATTTTAAATCAGCCAAATGAGGTGACAATCAATGTCGGTAATGAAACGATAAAGACTAGTAAATTCATGAAAGTGTTGGGAATGTGGTTGGACTGCAATCTGAGATGGGGTACACAAGTTGAAAAAAGCATAAAGAAAGCTAGGTCTTTAGGCTTTGCGATGCGCTACCTCAATAGATATCTGAATAAAAAGGAAATGAGAAAGGTGTTTATGAGTCATTTTGTGAGTAGACTTTTATATGGCTGTCCTGTGTGGGGTTCATCACTAACTTTTAATCAACGCGCAGTCCTAAACTCAGTTTACTACAAACAAATTAGATTAATCCTACATGATCATGACTACAAACTCAATAGAACAAGCCTAGCGAAAGAGCTAGGAGTCGTTGCCCTCAATAGGGCTCTAACTAATCGCTTGTCAGTTTTTATTTTTAGTATTTATACATCCCAACAGCCGGAGGTACTTTTTTCCGAACTATTAGCGTCTACCTACCACAACGATCGTGCGCCTAAGCGTCTAGTGGTCCACAAAGGCAGCTCATCAATGTCTGGAAGGCTATCCATTGTCAACGCTGCATATTCAGTCATAAATAAATTAAATTTTGATTGGCTTGAATTGTCTAAACTGGCATTTAAACAACAATTAGCCCTCCACCTGCATTGAGCAATCTGTCTTACCAGGAGGTTTTTTCCCCCTGGTAGGGCAGCCAAGAATGACTGCGAGAATGAAGGGCGAGTGAGTGAAAACCAGGTTTTTCCTCCTAGCGAACGGTGAGACAGACAAAGTCCCTTGCTCCCCCCTATGTGTTGTTTGTCTGCCGGTTGTTATTACAAATATTCTCTGTATGAATTAAAAATTCCTGAGAATAAACATTTGAAATTGAATTGATATTGTGTGGTGTTAAGATTCCTCCCTCATTTTCTGGAACCATCTTTTCATAAATTCCGAATGCTTTGATCCATGTCAGTCCAAGATTGACTGATTCTTGGAGAGCTTTTTTCTTTGGATTGATCAACCATCCTACCATTTGTGAGAAAACTGGCTTATTCGAAAATCTGAACCTTTCCAATGGAAATTGGCATCTTAGATCTTGTGGCAAATATTCAAGCCTATAAAAATTTGTCAGCTTCAAAGAGAAATTCAAACAATATCAAGATTAAACTAGCCTTTCTACAAAGTTGTCCTTGGTATCCAGAAAAACATGACTACCACTCAGAATCTTCGACAAAATATTTTGACTGGAGTCATATCCGGGCTCAATGTAGTCAATTCTTTCTTCTACCTGGTTCATGAATGGGTTAAATTTCACCATTTCATGCACAAAAGAGTTTCTAAAGAAATAATAGATGATGAGATTTATAAAAATCAAAACAAGATTTGAATTTATTAGAAATTGTATTTTATAATTTGGTAAATCGAGGTGAGGAAATTTAAACGTCAAAAAATAAGACCAATTAGACACTAACTGTTTATTTGAGGAACTGGCAGACATGTAAAGTGGACCAATAACCACGATAAAATGGATTCGTGATGTTGGCGGACAGAAGTCCTGATGATCTGGCGGGATCAGAGATCGAGTTAAATCAATACTTACTGATTAAAAGGTTTGCTAGTACCCTGAAGGGTATGGACTGATTTCTCTGAATTGGTTTATGGACATAAACGAGAAAAGAGATGGGTAGTTATCAATTAACAGGTATGTCTCTCTGCGTCTTTAATTTGGAAAGGACCGTTGTCTGTTATTCCAGATTTCTTATAGTTGTACCAATTAAAATTGACACTAGGAAACTTTGAAGGAATATGATTTGGAATATATTTCCCAGCTCACAATAAAACCTTTAAAAATGCAACCGCCTTGCTCTAAAATAGCCTGGACTTCTCAGGATATATCACTTGGAACTTATGAATTGTGAAATTGAGGAGAACGGGGAAGGAGCTTTTGGTCATCTAACCTGATTACAAAAATCCTTAAGTTGCTGTTTACAATCTCACAGAGTTGATTGATGGGATGGTATTCACTCTTGCTTGTAATCTTGCAAATAACTATGCTGCTGTACATCAATGCTTGTGAAGGAAATATTAGTCTCAATTAGAGCAGAGTTGAGAAACCTCTCAAACTTAATATACGCATTACCAATTAAAAATGAGGCAAAATCAAAAAGACGAATCAACATGTCTGTTGACAGCCTCTTCTGCGATTGATTCATGAACTTTGGGAAAGGTTGGTTGAAGGCATTCCCAAAAGAATACATAAAGATCTGTCAAATTGTAAAATAATAAATATAAATTACTTATTTAAAAGCTAAAGTTTAGTTTTTGTTGTTTCCCTGAATATAGGTGACATCCTTTTTCTCTGATGTCCTCATCTTTACATAGATAGAGCAAATGATGACAAAGAGAAATATTCCAATAAGATAATAAGATATTTCATCAAAGATTCCAGCCATTACTTGGCCTTCAAAGGAGATGCTTGATTGAGCAATTATTGATGTTTCACCCAACTTTGATTTAAGCATATAAAATAATTATATCCTTTAACATTTTTTGTGCAATCAATCAAAAAAAATACCTCAAGTGGAAAGCTGAACCGTGTTTTCTTGTGCCTTATAGAATTGAAGATATAAGAATCAGCTGCTAAATCAATAACATCATTTTTTAGGGCTTCAATTGCAGGAAGTGTTGTCGAAGATTTTGTAACATTGACAATCACTTCAAAATCAGCATTCATGAATTTTTTCATCAACTGAAACAAACAAAGTCAATTTGAAATTCATGAAGACACAGTCATTTAATGGTTTTTACGAATGAGTTTTTCCCAAAATAGGTAAAAGGAGATTTTCTGGAATGCATTTTTTGGAAAAAAATGGGGGTTAGTTTAGGTTGGTCAATAATTTTAAGTAAAGTATTGGCTTATCTAACCTTACTTGACCCCCAATTTCTATGGAAAAATGCATTTGGGAAATGAAATTGTGCTCGAGAAAACTGCAACCTGTAGCCAAGCTCTGAGAGACCGCCTGAAATCCTTTCATTATAGAGTGTTGAGGAGTGCAGTCTGTGACTTTAAGAGAAAAAAACCAAGGAAAATCCTTGATAAAAATGCAAGAGAGCAACACCAGACATGTGGGGCGCATACTCTACACACTCCCTAGTCCTAAAAATCATAAGGGATGGATACCCTTAGTTTATGAACAAGCAACAGCGAAGCACATTATTTACAGAAAGAAGAAAACCATTGATGGGGAAATTCTAAAAAGCAATTCAATTGTAAACCTTATAATTAGAATGCGTAAGAGTTAAAGAAAAAAGATAAAAAAAAGGTAAAATAGGAAAGCACCGTCTGGAATGCAGGCTAACTTCCCTGAAAGATCTAGAATGGCTTGGCATGGACCTCTCGAATGACGTGATAAGATTGACGCTTAAAAAGCATTTGAACTTTGACTACAATTGACTATAATTATTGGATTATTTGACTAATATTGACTTTTTTACTCTGTTGAACATGGATGAGATTATTTTATTGATATTTGCAAATATTCTGTTACCTTGAAGTCTCATCATCTGTTCCAATTGTGGGACAGATGGCGTGACACAGCTCTTGTAAAGTCCACATACGTGTATGTAGAAGAATGAGCAAATAAATTTTACAAACAAACAAACAAGAACTCATTTGAAAAAAACTCACAGCCCCTATTCATCGTTGGTGTTAGTGTCTTTTAGACTATAGGCCAGATGGGAAAAGATTGGTATTTGATCAGAGACAAAAGGCCCCCTGCAGATACTTCAAAAATAAGTTTGGCTTAATAGTTTAACATTGAAGATCCAATAGACACCATTAGATATCAATAATTTCTTATGATTCAACTAAAATCACATAATGATTACCTGAAGGATAGCTGGACCTTTCCCCATTAAAATGGACCCATTCCCTGAGGGTCTGAAATACATGTTTAAACTATTACATTGTCCAAAGATCCGAAACGGATCAGTGGAATTCAATCTTGCTGCTGTTGACCAGTTATTCATTGTTAAATGACTGTTTAAAAGAAATTCTAGACTCCTTTGTAATGGCATAAGCCATTGATTTTCTTAATTTTCTTTTCAATGATTTTTTGTATAGAGCAATTAAGTGCTTCAACAAAAGAAGATGTCAATAAAGACATAAGTGAAATGTTTAGGTGTTATATTGCTTTAAAAGAGCCAAATAAATAGATTGACAAGAAAATACCTTTTGTATTATAAGTAACCAGAGCTGAAAAATAAATTGGACAAAAGTTGTTCCATTTAAATTTGCCATTGTCTGTATGGATCAAATTATATTTTGATCACTTTAAGGTGAGGGAATGTGGGCAAGTGTGTCTTTTTTGGTTGTAGTGTCTAGTGAAATAAAGTCATTAAGATGCTTTTTTATTTTTACTTATGTTAGTAGCAACTTAAGGTTAAAGGTTGGCTGGAGGTGGAGATGCAACTAAGTCAAGTAAAAGGGAGAGTCAGCCTCTGAGCAGGTCAATCCAGGTCAGGAAAATGTTCTTCTAACATGCTAAATTTTATCATTTTTAACCAATTGGGTGAATAAAATCCTTTGGGCCATGTCAATAAAACTGGGTTTTAAAGCCAGGCCTTACCCTTTTCTACTGCAGGTAGAGTTATGCTGTCTATTTATGGTATATTCTTAGTACAAACACATTTAGTGTATATCTTGAATATTAAAATATATTTGCTGTATAATTCATGACTTTCAGGTGTTTTGAAGAGTTTGAATCAGAATATCTAAATAAAGTCAAGGGTTGAACGGTGCAGCAGTCTGGCTCACATCACAGCTCGACAGCACTTCCTGGGTTAAACTTTATAGCATGCACTACAGGGCTTTGCGAGCAGCAGTTTGGGACTATAAAAAAAATCCCAAAAGTAGTGCTGGACATCATCTCTAAACGTGCTACCCTGAAACAATGTACCAATTACACAACGGCCTCAATTGCTATTAAACTTTATAATGGAACGGAAGCAAGACTGGGAGAAATCTTAAGAAATCGCTGCTACATTAATGACAGGCAACCGAAGAAGGGAATCTTTTTTGACAACTCCAAATGTAAAATTGGAAAGCAAAGCTTTGTGAACAGACTACATCTCTTCTCGGATGTTAAGTTTGAATGGATTGGACCATATAGTGAAGACTACATCAGACAAAATCTAAAAAAGCTTTTTATTTTTCAACATTAGACACGATGTTAATTTCAAATGTTTAATACTGATACTATAGTCATTTTTGTAGTTTAGTCATTCTTAGCTTTTATATTTTTATAAAGTAGAATGTGCAAAGAATAATAACCACACTGAATGTGTGAAGCTTCTTTTGTCAATGGGAATACACAACCAAACTGATTGTTGAGATTTAATTTCATTTCACTGACCCCCTGATACCTGCTTTGCTCCTTTGTGTAAACAGGTAAATTTCAAAAGATTTATTCTTTTAATACATTAAAGACATTTTTCATTATTTTTATTTATAGTCCTCCTTGAGTTTTGAAAGATCAAAACATTTGGATTAACAACTATAATTTTGGTGTCATCATGTATGTTTGGTGAATCGAGGTGAGGAGATTTGAACACCAAGAAACAAGCCCAATAAGATAGTAACTGTTTATTTGTGGAAGAGACGGGCTAATGTACACTAAACAGGAATCAATGATTTTGGCGGTCCGAATTGGCAATCATATGCTTGTATTAATATTCACATTTGGAAAGGAAAGGAATGTCAAAGGTTGATGAAGGAGCAGCTGGGGTTCAAACCTTTAATCCTAAAACCCATGCAGATGCCCTGACCACTCAACCTCGCTGACTCCTTGTGAATATCTTGAAGTCTAAAATATCTGTCAAAAATCAGCTTGAAAATATTTGATATTCTTTATATTCAAACTTTTCACTTAGGGAGGCCTTTAATGATAAAGTTATTTTAACTCAAATTTACAACAGAATTGTTATAGAATCACATTCAAGTCTCATTATTATCAACTTTGTATCTCCTCATCCAGAAAGCAATCAAAACTTCTAAGGTGAATGATAGTGAGGCAAAAGTATAGCCAGCTCCAATAAGCAAAAAAATCATTTTGAATTGTTGCAAATTTAAAGCCTTTGGTCCTTTAGAATTTATCTTCTTGCATGAAAATGGACTTGAATGTTTGACGGACAGGCAGTTGAGATGGTATTGGTGTGGCGTGTAAATACCACCTTCATTTTCCAAAACCATCCTATCAAAAATTCCAAATGATTTGATCCATGTCAGACCAATGTTTGCAGATTCTTGAAGTGCTTTTTTCTTTGGATTGAATATCCATCCAACCATTTGTGAGAAAACTGGGCGATTTGAAATTCTAAACTTTTCCAATGGAAATTGGCATCTTATATCTTGTGGTAAATGTCCTAATCTTTGAGGTATTAAGTTCTTTGTAAATTGATTTTAAACAATTTTATTCCTCTTTTTTATTTAATACCTTATGATGAAGTTGCTGGTGGTATCCAGCAAAACATGACTACCAAAAAGTATTTTCAACAAAATCTCTTGGCTTGAGGCATCAAATCCGGGCTCAATAAAATCAATTTTTCCTTCCATCTGGATTATGTAGGAGTTTGATTTCACCATATCATGCACAAAAGAGTTTCTGAGAAAAATAAAAGATTAAGGATGTAGTGATTTCACAGTCAAAGCAACAATCACAATTGTTTGAATAAAACAATAAATTTTCAAGAAGCTTTCCCACCCTGCAGTTTTTGTTAGCATTAACATTTTATAAGGTGGTTTTATTGATTTGTTGTTGTTGGTTAACCTGGGCTAGAGTCGAACCCGGGTCAATGTGATGGAAATCCAGCAAGTAACCAACTTGACCACCGTGACTCTTGATTACAGCATAACAAAGCATCTGAAATATTATTCAGTAACTTACCTGATGATAAAAATCCTCAAGTCTGTATTTACAATTTCGCTAAGTTGGTTAATAGGATGGTATTCACTCTTGCTCGTAATTTTGTAAATCACAATGCTGCTGTACATTAATGCTTGGGAGAGAAAAAAAGATTGATTCTGATTCTATGGAATGATATCTCAAAACTTAAATTACCAATTAAAAATGAGGCAAAATCAAAAAGACGAATCAACATATCAGTTGACAGCCTCTTGTGCGTCTGATTCATGAACTTTGGGAAAGGCTGGTTGAATGTATTACCAAAAGAGTACAGAAAAACCTGTTCAATTGTAAGTTAATGTATGAATAACTTATGTAAAAAAAAGATAAAGTTTTTGTTGCTGTTCCTGAACAAAGGAAATATTTTTTCCTTCTGATCTCTTCATTTTCATAAAAATGGCACTGACTAGGATAAAAAGGAATATCCCTATAAGACAGTAAGATATTTCATCAAAGATTCCAGCCATAACTTGGCCTTCAAAGGAGATGCTTGATTGAGAAATGATGTTTGTCTCTGCAACCTACAATTTTTACAAAGACTAATTTTAGGCTTGATTGATTTTTCCGTCATTTTTTGAGGAGTACCCAAAGAGGAAAACCAAATCTTGCTATCTTGTGTCGCACAGAATTGATAACATACGTATCAGCAACAATATCAACAGTCTCAGTTTTTATTGCTTCGATGGCAGGAAGAGTTGTCGTTGATTTTGAAACATTGACAATGACTTCGAAGTCTGCATTCATGAATTTTTTCATCAACTGAAACAAGCAAGGACAATTTTTCATATGGTCTCAGTCATTCAACAGTAGTGTCTCAATGCTGAGACAGAAATTGGTTTGATGGGAGTTTGATCTGAGACGTCAAATGGGCCCACTCTAGGACCTTCAGAAATTAGTTTCTCTGGGTGTCATTGAAAAGATTGGATAAAATTAATACAATAATTTTACTTTAATGACATTTTTAATCGTAATGTTCAATTTTTATAACACTACCATTAAAATTCGGGAATACGACGTTTAGCTATGTACTGTTTCACCATATGCCAATTTGCCACAGTTGGTTTGCCACAGTCAGTTCGCCATATGATGCGCGTTCGCACGTCTTAATTTGCGCACTCAGCCCTGCAGGGTTAGGTCCTGTTAGCCCTGCAAGGTTAGGTTAGGTTAGGTTAGGTTAGCGCGCATTACGATGAGCAGGCATGCACGCACCACCATCATATGGCAAACCGACTATTGCAAACTGGACATATGGCAAACTGGCTATGGCGTAGTATCTTAAAATTCAGTTCAAGACTGGTTGTCACTTTACCTTTCATTACCACACCTTTTCTGTCAACACAGCTAATCAGTGCAATGTAGTACGCATCCCTTGAATTAGAGAACCCCAACTCCTATCAATTGATGGTGTACACCTTGATTGTTATTATTTAGGAGGAAGGAATATGACTAAATGTAATTGATTACCTGAAGGATAGCTGGACCCTTTCCCATTAAAATAGACCCATTCCCTGAGGGCCTGAAGTATAAGTTTGGATCATCACATTCTCCAAAGATCCGAAACGGATCAGTGGAATTCAATCTTGCTGCTGTTGACCAGTTGTTCATTATAAAAAGACTAATTCAAAAATAACATTAAGAAATTCTCTTCATTCAGGTGAAGAAGAATCTATTGATTATCTAAATTGGTTAATTTTTTGTTCAGAATCAGAAAGTGGCTTGACAAAAGAAGTTGTCAATAAGCAAAATGTTTATAAGTTTACATGCTGTAGTTTTTTCTTTCAAAAGGGACAAAAAGGGGGGTGATTATGACAATGAAATTTGTCTCAAATGCATTGGGCTTTCTTATTATTATCTGAAAACTCAATAAAATGTACAGATAACAATTATTTGATTTCCTTTTTTGTGATTTTCTGTTGATGCTACAAGTTTTTTCTGAAATTGGAAACACAGGGTTTTCTGCAACCGCATTTCCCCACCAAAAAATTGGGGGTTTGGTTAGGAAAATCAATAATTTTAAGGAAAGGATTGATTAACCTATCCCCCCTCCCCACCTATCAACAAACTGAATAGAGGGGTTGCCATAGGTCAAGTGATCAAAGGCAACTGACTGATATCTAAGATCTATGGTTGTGATTTCAGTCCCAAGACATGCCGCAATTTTTCATAACCGAGTAGCAAAAAAATGTCAACGAGGCATCCGCAGTCCGGGAAGTGGTAATCTGCAGTGACTCTAATAAAGTTGATTACTGTGAGAAATCATTGCTTTTGTCAATACTTAAACAGATTATCCCTCACCAGCGATAAAAGCGAGCGGCAGAAGTGAAGCTAAGGAAGGATGTTTAGAAATTCTTATAGCGCTCCTGGAAAATAAAATTTTGCGAGTCTGTCTGAGCTTTCTCCTCCTACACTAATGAAGCTAGAGGGTTGAAATATTGAATGGTGGTCAGGATAAGTTTGCACCACATGTGAACAAGGTGGAACCCGCCACCCCACCCCCCTCCAACCCCAAAAAAGTAACATAAATGCCTTTGAAATTTCTGTGGATATGGTGTAATTTATTTTGGAAAAAATAACAGAAACTATTTCATTTTTCCAACTATCCCTATGAGGAGATTTGACCAAAAAGATACCAGATTCAATCAGACTGAAGATTTAAGCTTTCCTGTAAAACAAGTTCAAGTCATTTTTATTTCAGCCTTCAAAATTATTAAAGGATTGAAACTCACAGAATTCTAATTGTGTCACAGCTTCCAGATCCTTCCTTCCAGGCACTCACAGAAACCACTAAGTCACCATCCTTGATGAAACCTGACTTCTTTCCAAAGTCAATACCAAACTGGACACGGTCATCAATGCTATTGCTGTCACCTACAAGCAAAAAAAGCAGACTTAGTGTTGCAAGTAGAGATGGCTTCTAGCCCAACCCGACCTAAGAATACATCAGACCCGAAGTAAATAAGGCGCGGACCTGACTTTGACTCGGGTATTTTTTGACCTGACCCGATGAGATTGTTATTGACCCACAGGTAAAAAATTTGG
>Ga0194133_10007218_pt1 | contig 13397 bp, 31 predicted proteins | sample TA2KigOf40mmetaG_FD_155448 | JGI IMG/M metagenome (GOLD analysis project Ga0194133, IMG submission 155448) | Freshwater microbial communities from Lake Tanganyika, Tanzania - TA2015055 Kigoma Offshore 40m | ecosystem: Environmental > Aquatic > Freshwater > Lake | place: Tanzania: Lake...
ATTTTTTATTTCATGGATTTTCATATTGTAATTCGGCATATGACACGGGACAAGAAGAAAATATTGATAACGATGGATTCGCTTTAAGAGATATAAGAGAAGGTGAGGAAATATTAGAATGGTACACGGAAAATATAAATAAATAAATTATGATAGTACAAACTATACACGAAATACTTAATCCATTTGATGTTGAAACTCCTTTGGGATATGGTGTTGCCTTATTTATGATTGCGGGTTCAATACATTCAAATCCACAATTCATTGTAAGAATTTATCATAGTGGTATTGTGAGAACGATTGACCAAAATGATATTCGTATTTATGGTAACCCTACAACCGGTGAAAGTTTATCCCCCAAAAATAATTTGGTTGATTCAAAATAAAATAGTATCTTTGTAGAATGAAAATAGGTGTAATAGGTGGAGGTACAGCTGGTTGGCTAACAGCAGCTTTTTTAGAATTATTAAATACGTCCGATAAAGGGCGTGTGAATAATTTAAAATTTGATGTTACAGTTATTGAAAGTGAAGACATTCAGATTATAGGTGCTGGTGAAGGTGCGACGGGTATATTAGCAGATTCTATAAATGGACAACTACAAAATATAGGTGTGCATCAGTTAGATTTTTTATACGAAACAGGAGCTACATCAAAGTTAGGAATAAATTTTAAAGATTGGAATGGAAAAGGTACTCAATTTTATAGTCCACTTCAACCAACTCCAAGTTCAACATTGAATATGGATATTTATATGCTTGCTTTTAAAGTTCATTCTCAACCACATCAAGCCTGTTTAATTGGCAATCTTATGGAAAGGGGTATGAACACTTATAAAAAAGAAGATAAACAAACAATAGGTGCGAATAGTTTTCATTTTGATGCTTATAAAGTTGGCGAATATTTTAAAAAGATTTGTACGAATAGAAAAACAAAACATTTAATAGCTGAAATTAAATCTCTAAATAAGAACACAGAGACAGGTTTTTTAGAAAGTGTTAATCTATCCGATGGTACAAAATTTGAAGCAGATTTTTGGATTGATTGTAGTGGTTTTAAAAAAGTTCTAATAGATGAAATGGGTGGTGGCTGGAAAAGTTATTCAAATCATTTACCTGTAAATAATGCCTTACCATATTTACACAAATTTGAAAATGATGAAGATGTTAGAGCGGAAACACTTGCATGGGCACAACCAAATGGTTGGATGTGGCAAATACCAACACAAGAGAGATACGGTTGTGGATATGTGTATTCGGACATGTTTATAAATTCTGATAAGGCATTGGATGAATTAGAAAAATCAACATCCAGAAAAATAGAACCAATACGAAACATAAAGTTTGATGTTGGTAGATTGGAAAAATTTTGGACGAAAAATGTTGCAGCTATTGGATTATCATCAGGTTTTTTAGAACCACTACAAGCAACATCAATACACACAACAATAGTCCAAATTAATTTATTACTCAATGTATTAGATAAAAAAGAATTTATGGAATATGAATATAATAGTTGGCAATACAACAATTACATTCGTAAAATATACGATGATAATAGAGACCTTTTACAAATTCATTATTGTAATAAGAGAAATGATTCTGAATTTTGGAAATTTTGTCAAAACGAACTTGAAAAAACTGATAAAGTTAAATTTGTTCAAGAAATTTCAAAGTATAGACCGCCTACCTTTTTAGAGTTTCCAACTGAATATGGTAATTCAGGTTGGGGAGTTTGGGGTTGGACTGTTTTTGGCTTGGATATTGTTACCAAAGAAACATCATTTAGAACAATACGAAAATATTCATTAGAATATGAAGCGAATAAAATACACGCAGATTATAGAGATTTAATGAAGTTAGAAATACCATTTATGAAAAATTCAGATTGGTTAATAGAATTAAGAAATAAAAATTTACCAAAACAAAAAATACAAATTTAATTTATGGCAGAGCAACATGTAAGATTAACAATTAATGAAAACAATTTAGTTACCGAAATTAATCCAGCCTTTACATCTATAAAAGATGGTGAGCAATATGATAATTGTGTAGTATGTGGAAAACCAAGTCCGTATAAAACATCAACTCATATTGATTATAGAATTGGATATGTTGAAGGGGCAGGACAGGGCTGCTTTCAATCGAATGGATGTATTGAATCTAATCAATCTGAAAGAGAATTGATTTCAATACCTAAATACCTAATTGAAAAATACCCAAATGACATGGAATTAGGTGGAGCAATTAGGCAATTCTATTGGGAAAATTATAAGTAATTCATATCTTATTGATTTTCAACAACTTATAACTCATTGATTTTCAATGGGTTATTTTTTTTACAAAAATTTTTGCTTGATAATCAATTAGTTATGTTTTAAGGGATAAAAAAAACCTTATAAAAGTTTGGTGGATTTAAAACTATTTTGTACTTTTAGGATTAATAAAAATTAAAAATATGAAAAATCAATTAGTGTACAAAGTAAATGAGAAGGCGTGTATCGCTTTTCTTGACAAGTATCCGCTAGTAGCTAACCTTATTGCTAATTCGCAGGGTAAAGACCTGATGAGTGCGTATAAGAAGTTTTTACAACTTAAAGATAAACACGAACCTAAGTTGGGTGGTAGAGGTGAATGTATAGGTTCAGTATCTTTTGGTACTAAAACATTTTATAAGTACGATTGGGGTGCTTGTAGTGGTTGGGCAGAAGTATTTCAATTTTGTAAATTAGGTAAATAAAAAATAAAGTATATGAATTTTAAAACAAACAAAACGGCTATATTTTCAGCCGAAACTTATGGTACTAAAACTACCGTAGAAATTGACCATTGTGATTTGGATTTTGATGAAGTTATGAATGCTTTCCAAACACTTATCGTTGGTATGGGGTATAGTAATGATGCTCTTAAACATTGGGTATTAGAAAAAGCAGATGAGTATAGAATGGATATAAACGATGAACCCGAATATGACAGTGCCGGATTCTCTTATTCAGATAACTTTCGTTCACACTTTGTAAGTAACGAAGAAGCTGATGAAGATGCTTTTAAAAGTGATTTTGCGGCTTCTATGGCACAAGATGAACAAAGGTATGAAGATTCTCTTAGTGTTGATGTAGAAAAAAAGGAACGTGGTTTAATTACACAACAATTATTGGACTATGTAGATGAAAGAGGAGCTGTAACTTATAGTGAACTGCATAAATACTACAAATATATTACAGGTTCAAATAGTTTTTCGCATATATTAAAGGCACTTAGAATACCTTATAAGAATAGACCTACTCAAAGGTACTTAGCTAAAGAAGGTAAACCTTATTCAAATGCTAATTACATTGTGAAATTGGCTAACCCTTCTAATTGGGTTGTTGTTGATGATTATGATGAAGATTTTAAAACATTCAACGAAGCACCTTATGGTGATAACTAAAAATAAAAACAAATGAAAGCAATAGAAGCATTTTTAATCGTAATTGGATTGTTGTTATTATCGGCAATCCTTTTGGCATTCCCTACAATGTGGTTGTGGAATTGGTTAATGCCAAATATTTTTGGAGTAATGAAGATTGACCTTTATCAAGCTATGGGTATCAACTTTCTTGCAAATATTCTGTTCAAATCAAATGTATCAATTAAAAGAGAAAACAATGGAAACTAATATTACTTTAGAAGAACAAATGGATATAGAAATGATATTGGAAGAAGCATCAGCTTATGGACTTCGCTATGAAGTTGAGCAAACGGCTAAAGAATATATTGAAGAAGGACACCCTATTGTAGATTCGTATCATTTTGCTTACGAAGATTGGATAAAATAATTATATGTATATAGAAAATTTTAATAAAATTTATGGGCAGGTCCTTTACACTTCAGATACAATGTTTGAGTTTGTAAAAGATAAAATGTTGGACAATGTTGATGAGACTTATATTGTGAGATTAAACCCTTTAAGTGGTACAACTAAGCACGGTTTTACATTAGTCATTACTCAATTAAAGAATCTTATAAAGTGTGGTATCTATGTGGATGGCAATTTTAATGCTCTTGAAATATTTGATATCAACCGAAAGAATTTGAAAAGTATAAATGAATTTAAACAATTGATAGCTGAAAAAATACAAGAACATGAATAAAAAAGAAATAGAAAAACTATCAATAACTTATTTAGATAATTGTATTGAGCTTTATGGTGAAAGTAAATGGTATCAACATACACCATACCTTTCGGTAGAGAGCTCACCAATGTCCGATGATTATGATTCCGAAATTAAAGGTGAATTTGATATTGATGATAATGAAATAATAATTTACTTTCGTAATATTAGGACTAAAGAAGATTTGGCTAGAACAATTTTACACGAATATATTCACTATCTTCAATGTCCAACTTGGTTGACTAGATATAATAATAAATGTTTGTATGAGAAAAATCCATACGAAATACAAGCTTATAATGCAGAGGATTTAAATTGGGAAACTATATGCAGATAGAATTTTTAAGTGCAAACAATTCAGTTTGGGTTGTAAAAAGAAAGTTCAAAGCAGATACTTGGTTTGTACAAGGTTTATTTTCAAACAAATTTACAGCACAAGAAGTTTGTGAAGCATATTGTGTAGAGAAACTATTAAGGGGACCGGATGATACTCACTATTTAGTAAACGAAGTGCCCGAAGCTGAAATTGTAAATGATAATATTTAAAACTATGAAGTATAACCCAAATAATGAACTTACCAATGAGCAAGTAGAATCTTTATCTGAGGAAGAATTTTTTGAATATATAGATACTAAAGCTGCTTACCTAAAACAATTTACTCGTTCTTTAGAAACTTATCACACTAAAAGATTTGTGTATGTTGGGGCAGCAATTCAGAATAGAGTACCAACACAATCCGAATTTGATTCAGCTAAAAGAATAGGTAAGGAAAATTTTCAAAAGAGAATGGAGCAAGAAGATATAGCTTCTGATAAATTAGGTGGTGACCCAAAATATAGAGACCCACAAATAAAACATTTTAAGACTCATCGTTCACAATGGTTTGATTAATATGAAACAATTAGATTTACACGGAATATTGCATCATCAAGTTAGAGATGAAGTTGAAAACTTTATTTTACTTAATGCTAAAGAACTACCTATCCGAATAATCACAGGCAATTCACTAAGGATGAAAACCCTTACCGAAAATATTTTGAATAAACATAATTTTGATTACAATATCCCAGCTCACAATGCTGGTGAAATTATTATAACATTTGATAAAGATTATAAAGTATAAACCTATGGGAAAGTTTTATGAAAATTTAGATGACCTTAATAAGTTGATTAACAAGTTTGAAAAAACGAATGAAGTGGCTATTTTTCTATTAAGAGCAATAGCTTATGCAAAAGAAAATCCTAACTTATCAGTTCACGAAATAATTAAAAATACAAAGAATGAACGTTTTAACTGATTGACTTTCAATTAGTTATATAACTCATTCATTTTCAACCACTTACGCTTCCCCTAAAAATTCTTTCTTGAGAATCAATTAATTACGTCCGAACCCCCAAAAATAACCACAAAAATATTTGGTATTTTCGAACCTTTTTTGTACATTTACGATGTAATAAAACTTAAAAAATTATGGCTACGAGCAATTTCCACAATGTAAACGCTTCCCACATTTTCGCGTGTTCGTTAGAGGACGAATGGGCTTATGATGATTTGAAAGAAAATCTTTTTTATGAGTTCAAAAATGTTAATGGATTTTCAGACTATTCAAAAAGTGACCCAAATGAATTGAGAAGTTACCCTTCACATTCTATTTGTTCAGTTGAGCGTGATTTCAGTTATGACAATTTTACTTTGAATGTTATTGTTACTCCTGTTATTCGTTCCGCTTATTACGAAGGTTGTAACTTAGATTGGCATGTTTGGTATGGTATTGATGGTAACGAAATTGATATTGATGATTTAGAATACCAATTGAGTTATATTGATAATCTTACTCCTTCGGAAGTTAAAGCTTATTCATTGTTGGCTGAACAAAAAGCAAAAACACTATTGAATGAGATTGTAACCGATGTTGAGAAAGTGTTTGATAAATATTCAGAGAAGTACGGAGTTACCGCTCGATTCTCAAATGGTGAAACAATGTATCATAAAGTTTCTTAAAATAAATTATATGAGTATAAAATACAAAAAAATGAAAACAGGTCCCGTTGAAATAGATTTGACCGGACCAGATGGTAATGCATACAATCTTATTGCTATTGCTGGTAGATTAGCAAAGCAATTGGATTTGAATAAAAAGAAAATCCAAAGTGAAATGATGAGTGGTGATTATGAAAACCTAATCAAAGTCTTTGATAGTTACTTTGGTGAATTCGTAACCTTATATAGATAACTTATGAAATTTCGTTCACACTACCCACCACTTTCCTATCAAGGAGTTCATAGTGACCAATGGTATGTTATATGTAGCTCTGATGGTGATGGTTGGGTAAAAGTAGATAGAAGATATAGTTGGGATGAGTTGGAAAAAGCTTGGGATAAAATTACCTATGGTAGTGGTATTAAAGTAAAAGAAACAAAACCCAAACGTAAGGAATATAAAGTGAAGGGTAGTAAAGGTAATGTGTACAAAGTAGTTAGTGATGGTAATTGGTGGACTTGTACTTGCCCTGCGCATGGTTTCGGACGTGGTAAAGATTGTAAACACATTGTTCAGTTAAAAAATAAAAAATAAGTATATGATTAGAAACACTTACACAGCCGCAAATGGCATTGGTAATTTCGTAGTAGAGGAAGGTAACTTAGGTGCACAAAAATGTATGGATGATTTTGGTGGACCTAACCAATGGAACTTTCTTGTTAAAACCGCTGAGGGAAGGTGGGAAGATGTACAATGGATGAATGTAAATAAAATCCAGCAGTTCTTTAAAACTAAATTGCCGGTATATAAAGAGTACCTACCTAAAGCTACACAAAAATATTCATTAAACTAAAAAAATAAAACTATGGGATTTTTCAGCTGGAAAACGATGGATACTGATAGAAGTATCGCTAACAAATATTCAAATACATCTACATTTAAAGTAGATATGATGGATAACAAAGGTAATGTATGGACCGAAACCGATTATGAAGGTTATGGTATATTCGGCGGAAAGGATTATTATGAATTACTAGCCGAAATGAATGGAGTGACTTCAGATTTGAAAGGTGAAGATTATACCGATTATATGAGAGGTGAAGGTATTGGTATTGCTTTCAAAGAAAATGGAAGTGGTGACCATACGGAAAATGTATTGTATCCTAACTTAGTTGAAATGGCGAAAGGTTGGAGATATGATAACAATGGACCGGAGAGTTGTGAGTATCAGGGCTTCTTTTATTGTGAACCTGAATCTGATGAAGAATTTGATTACGAAGAAAATTATTAATAAACAAAAATAAAAATTAAAGTTATGGGATTAGACATGTATTTACATAAAAAGACGTATGTAAAGTATTGGGAGCACAAAGGTGATGATAACTATGAAGTTACCGTTACTAAAGCTGGTAAACCTGCAAACATTAACCCAAAGAAAGTAAGTTACATTACCGAAGAAGTTGGGTATTGGAGAAAAGCAAATCAGATTCACGATTGGTTTGTAAGAAATGTGCAAGATGGTGTTGATGATTGCCGAAACGCTTATGTGACTAGAGAGAAGTTGCAGGAGTTGTTAGATGTGTGTAGGATTGTAAGTATTGATAAAGACAAAGCCAAAGATTTACTACCAACAGCATCCGGCTTTTTCTTTGGTAACACAAATTACGATGAGTATTACTTTGAAGATATTAATAGCACAGTAGAAATATTAGAAGAAGCTCTTAGTGATGAAACCGCTGATGAGTTTGAATATCATTCAAGTTGGTAAAAAATTTAAACAAAGTTATATGGGAGTAGATATATACGGCAGAAAACCAATAGTAAAATCAGAAAGACCTGAGCAAATAGATTATCAGGCATCAACTGATGACCAAAAACAAAAGTATTGGAATAAAGTAGATGAATGGGAAGAAGAAAATCCTGGTGTTTACTTTCGTTCTAATTGGTGGGGTTGGAGACCTATTCATATGCTATGTGAGATAGCAAACGATAAGTACAAGCTCAAATTAGATATGACCTATTGGGGTTCAAACGATGGTAAGGGACTTCGTACACAAAAGCAGTGTGATAAGTTAGCAGATGCATTGGAATTGATGTTGAGTAATGATAGTGGGTATAATGAGTTTATGGCCGATGATACTGATAGAATTCAAATAGTGATGGGTAGTTGGGTAAAGAGTGGTACAGGTACATTCTATTCGGCCGAATCTGATGAATTGGATACTCAATATCAATTTGGTACTATATTATATCATCCTATCGTTACAAAGAAAGGTGAGTTGGTAGAATCCGCTCATAGTTGTTCATTAGCACATATTAAGCGTTGGATTAATTTCCTTAGAGCTTGTGGTGGTTTTAAAATTTGGTAAGTTATGGCAAAATTATTTGAAAGTGAATTTCATAAAGGAGTGCTGGTATCAGTAATTGAGGCGGGCGATTATCAATATCAGGTCTTTGCCCCACTATTCAATGATTATGGATATGGATTTGTAGCAGCAGACCGGAAGTTGATATTCATTGATGGTAACCAACATACATCTATTCACAAAATAGTAGAAGCTCATGAAGTAGCGCATATCATTCTCAATCATACTGGTATCAGAGGTCCTAATGATGAGGCTGAGGCCGATAGTTTGGCAATATTACTATTGATAAAATACGGATATCATAAAGAAGTTAATTTACTAATCAGAGAATTCAAAAAGAGACATGGTTATTCATATAACCACATAAAAAACAAACGAAATAAAATTAAAGCACATGCAAACATTTGATTTTTTTATAGACAGAAAGATTACAACTTGGGTGAGAGAGTTTCACCAATTAGAGGCTGAAACATTGGATGAAGCTAAAGCCGAAATGGCGGCACGTTTCCACGATAATTTATGTGTGGATACTTTTGATGAGCAAGAAACACTATTCGATACTGAAGAATATTTGGAGCCTTCTAGTAATGATGGTAACGCAACGGCTGAATTGTATAGTGAAGATGATGGACAACTAATAACTACAAACAAAGATTTGTTAGATTCAAATTAATTTTGTACATTTGTAAAAACCCTTATGAGATTAACTAAAAACGATAAAGCATTTATTCAGTTCGTTAAAGACGAATGTAAAAGATTAGGTATAAGGACATATATTAGGGATATAAAGTATGTAAAACTTTCACCTAAAATTAGATGTAGTGGATACTTTTGTGATGTAGAAGGTGTATTAGCTTGTTCAATGGGTGCTAAAGATGGATTGGAAATATTAGTGCACGAATATGCTCACCTTACACAATGGCAAGATGGATACAAATTATGGAAATCTGCAAATAGGGCCTTACCAGTAATTGATGAATGGTTGGAAGGTGAATATAAAAGACCTTCAACACTACAACGGGCATTTGAAATTGCTATTGAGTTGGAAAGGAATAACGAAATGAGAAGTGTACGTTTGATTAATGAGTGGGGATTGAGTATTAATGTGGACAAGTATATTAAGAAAGCTAACTCTTACCTAATGTTTTACAATTGGATGAGGCAGACACGTAAATGGAGTAAACCAAACAATCAGCCATATCATAACAAAAGAATAGTTGAAGCAATGCCAACTAACTTTAAAATGAATTACAATAAATTACCTAAAAAGTTAGAAATATTGTATAAAGAAGAAAATATTTAATATGGGAAAGTTAAAAGAAAAATGGTTAAATAATTTAACGCCTGAAGAAATGAATGAACATTTTCAAAATTTGGATTCAGAATATTTAAATTATATGGAAAAGTATAAAAATTTATTTGATGATAATGGCAACCCTATACCCGAAGATGTTATTAATCAGATTGGTGAGGAGCAAAAAAAATTAGAGCAGGAATTTTATGAGCAAGAGGCAATTAATATGCTGAATGAATCCAATAAACTAAAATACACAGATAATGATATATTAAATGTGTTGGAAAGGTATATTGTAGACCAAAAAATAATTGACCTCATAATTAGTGAATTAAACGATGGGTGGAATATCAAAAATGGGTATTCTGAATAGTTTTATTTACTTTTCCTGAAGGTTTTGGGTGCTGGGCTAGGTATTGTTACCCTAATCAAAAAGACCCCCTAAAATCGGTTAAAAAGCGGCTAATATGTAATTCTATGATTATCAATAGGTTACGTGTGGTTTTTGGTACTTGCGGGTAACATATTGATTTTCAATTCTTTACAACGATTAAATTTATAAAATAAAATTTGGATTATTCAGAGCTTTTTTGTATCTTTACATTGTATTAAAAAAAATAAGTTATGGCAAATCTTTATCAGATTGATGGTTATTATGGTACCCGAAATAGAGGTACTATTTTAGTTTATGAAACATCCCACGGTAAACGTTGGTATTGTGTGGAAGGTAGTTGTAATATCAATTGTACCTATGATGAAATTATTGAAGGTACAAATGTGGAAAGGCTTTCTGATGTGGATACTATGAGTAGTAGGAATCCAATAGAATCGCTTGATGAATTATATCTTTTTGTAATTAGTTAAATTATGATACAACCTAAAGAAAGTAACTCGAAATCTCACTTTTATATTTCAGTTGTAAAAAGTGGATTAAGATTCGGAGCTTGTTACGCTCTATTTTTACAAAACTTTACTATTTCAGCATTACTATTTGCTTTGGCAGAAGTATTGGGAATCGCTGAAGAACTTTTTTAAAATGAAAAATTACGAAATTCAAGAAGTAAGGGATAATATATTTGCCGTAATTATAGAAGATGATTATGTCAGACCTATGACCTTTCTTAGAGTACAGGAATACTATGAATCCCCTAATGAAGATTTTAGAGGGAAACATTTTAATATATGGGATTATATAGAATGGTATAGCCGCCAAAAGAAAGATGTGTTTACTTACGCATTTGATTGGGGTGGATTTAATATACCACTACCTATTGCTTGGGAATGTTATGAAGGTAAAGAAAAAGCACCAAAGAAAGGATACAATGGTGTTCGTTCACTACCTGATAGTTGGAAAAGCAAATGGGATGGTGTGATGAAAGATATTGTATGGGAAGTTCAATCAAAGATGTTCAATAAAAAAGGTAGAACAAATATGAATGCTTACATTATCGGAGCAAAGGATACCGAAAATAGCACCTTTAAGCACGAAATAGCACATGGATTGTACTATACAAACAAAGAATATAAGCAGTTGATGGATGAAATTACTGATACCATTGAATGGCGGGATTATTTAAAGTTTGAAAAGAATCTATTTGGTATGGGATATACCGCCACTGTTATACCCGATGAGATTCAGGCCTATCTGACTTGGGGTTGGGAATACGCTAAATTTAGTAAAGGTGTTAGTAAAAAAGTTTGTAAACGATTAAACAAAGAGTACCGAAAGGTATTTGATAGATATTTATAGAAGTAAAAATTGATAAAATGAAAAAGCAAAAATTAACAAGAGAGCAAAAAGAGTGGAAATTAAATGAACAAAGAATCGGTTTCATATTGATTCTTTGTAACATTTTAGAGGCAAAAAAAGGAGTGAATCAACAAATTAAATCTGCTGTTGCTGCTTCACTTATTAATATAATTGAATTCAGTATGATTGATGGCGATGATGATGAATTAAAAGAATTAATTAATGGTTCAATAAAACACTTTTGTACTGAAATTGAAACTAAAAACAACATAAAAGATTACCATCTTAGATTGAAAAAAAGTGTTTTAAAGACTAGGGAATTGATAAAGGACATAGAGGAAAAAATTAGTAGAATTAAAGATGGGGAGGATATTCTAAATAATATCTGTCTTAACTAAAAAATTATAAACAAAAAATATGATATCTCAAAATGCAATATTAAAAGCAACTATTAAAGAAACTCCTGAAGGGCAAGATAATATTATAACACTTACCCATAATGGGCAAACTCTTAAACAATCGGATGTTAAATATGTATTTGATTACTATGGACCAACCGGTAGGTATTCAAAAGAAGGATTAATTCGTCAAATTCAGCAATCTGATTTTGAAAAAATAATTGATAATAATTTGGATTTCAAAATCCAAAAGAATGATTTAAATGAGTTAGTACTACATTATATAAATCCTGAATAATGAATACATTAAAAGTAGTAAATAAAAATTTGATTGGGCAATCCGAACATGCGGTGTTACAAAATATAGATACTAATGAAATTTATGAATTTTCACAAATTACAAATAGTACGATACGTGATAATGATTTATCACATCCAATAATTCAATCAATATTAAATAATGGTCACACTGTCCAAGCTGAAATAAATAATGGAAAAGCTACACTACAACTTTAAATTTAATAAAATGTTACGAAAATTAGAAAAGTGGTTTGATATCCACATCGCATATTTCCTTTACAATGGAAATAAAACTCATAGATACTATGAGTATTTAAAAAGTAAATACGGTAAAAACTACGAAAATTTTTAATTTGGTATTATCAAAATAATTTCGTATATTTGTACTTATGAGAATTACTCACATTTCCGATACTCATAATAAGCACAATCAGCTTAATGGTATATTGCCTGGTGGAGAACTTTTAATTCACTCCGGCGATTTTTCGTCTATTGGTAGAAAGCACGAAGTTGAGCAGTTTATCAAATGGCTTAGTAAGCAAGATTATACATACAAAGTTTTTATTGCTGGTAATCACGACTTAGTAATGGATAGTGAAAAATTATATCAAGCTAAATCAGAATACTTTGAAAAGAAAGTATTTGAAACCCCAGCGGTTGAAGGTAAGCCCGATTGGTTGATTGAACTATTAGCTAACTTACCTGATAGTGTTTTCTATTTGGAAAATACTTCTATTAAGTTGGAAGGTATTAATATTTGGGGTTCGCCATATTCACCGTCATTCGGCTATGGATGGGGATTTAATAAAAATAGAGGTAATGATTTAGTGGAATGCTGGAATGAAATACCAATGGATACTGATATTGTAATTACTCATACTCCAATTTATGGTTACAACGATAGAGCTTCGAACACAAACGAAAACGTAGGATGTTCGGATTTGTATCACCGATTAAAAGAGGTACAACCACACCTTCACTTTTCCGGTCATATTCACGAAGCTTATGGTTGGAAAACTATGGGATTGGATGGCTCGCACGATTTGAGTACTTTTAATGGTTGTATTTGTGATTTAAAATATGAAGCAAAAAATAAACCAATTAGTTTTGATTACAATTTTAAAAGTGGTGGAATTGAATTTTTAATGTAAT
>Ga0194133_10007219_pt1 | contig 13389 bp, 4 predicted proteins | sample TA2KigOf40mmetaG_FD_155448 | JGI IMG/M metagenome (GOLD analysis project Ga0194133, IMG submission 155448) | Freshwater microbial communities from Lake Tanganyika, Tanzania - TA2015055 Kigoma Offshore 40m | ecosystem: Environmental > Aquatic > Freshwater > Lake | place: Tanzania: Lake Tanganyika...
AAAGAAATTAATAAGAACTAATAAAAGATTAAAAAATTATAGGAATACGTTGTATAACTCATAATAAATGAGAGTGTATTATAAGAAATGAAAAAAACTGAATATCTTTTTTTGAAAAAATAGATAAAGCAAATGGAAAATAAATAATAAATGGAAAGGAACAGATTAGAGTGGCGCAAAATTTAAAATATTATAAGCAACGAGAAATATAAAAAATGGACAGAAGAGTAGGATGTATAAATATAAAAAATACATAAAGAGATATGTGAAAAATAAAATAAATGGGTACAATCATATCCAAGTTGGTATTAAATATTTATTGCGGCGTTATATATTGAGGCAAAATTAGAAAAAAAGAATAATCCCTACTCTTTTAAATTAAAAAGAGAAATAGAAGAATGGTTAAAGAATAAAATATATAAAAAATAAAAATTAGAAAACATAGATAAAATCATAAGGTAATTAATAATAAAACAAGATAAAAAAGAATTAAGAATAATAAGAATAATATATATAATAATATCAATAATAATAGTGATATGTGTATATGGTATCTATCATTTTATATCAAAATAAATATATGGCGGTGTAATAATACCAATAATATCAATAATAATAGCAATAACTGTTCCAACAATATATATAAGGCGCCATTATAGCGACAGATTATAATAAATAGACGCAAAAGATAAATAAAATTATACTATAATGAAGTAATATAAATAAATATTAATGCCCTATATCGGAGAAGATAACAATTTTTATATTGTTTAATGAAAATAAAATTAATCAATAATATAAAACGGAAAAATAATAATAATACAAAAAAGGCGAATATAAAAAGAAATAATGCAAAAATAAGCATAATTTTCGGAAAAAATAAAATTAATTTAAGAAGATTGAAAAGTTTTATGAATACAATGACGATGAAATGGCGAGTTAATTATATATATTTGCGCAAATGTATATATGTTATAATTTCGAAATTATTAATTATAAAAATATTTTATCTGATTAATAGCGAAAATCCTGACAGACAACTAAAAATAAAGCCACCGAAAATAAGACGCTCAAAACAGCACCTATTAATTTGTCGGAAATACAAAAGAGAACTATTTGCTAAATTAAAAATGAGGAAAAGTTACCTAATATTGCAAAGAAAATTTGCGCCCAAACTACAACCACTAAACAGCGATTTAATTTTGTTTTTTACTCAAATACCGAGAAAAATATGATTTTGTAATTTTGATGGCGCTTTTTTATAGGGAGAATAAATATTTTACGCGTTAATGAATAAAACATGGCAGAAAAATTTTGCTTAGTGGTTAAACAAAGTCTGTATATGCAATAAAAACAAATTATCAAATCTGATTTATAATGGGGAAATTATTAGAATTATTTTGCCGTTTTTTTTATATAAAAATATACAAATTGTTAGCTAAAAAAAAGAATTAAAAAAAAGATTTGAAACTTAAATAAATAATAAATAAATTATTGGGAGGGGTCGCGATTTTTTTAAACAAAATTTGTCATAAAAAATAAAAAATAGGCGGGTGTAATAATATTAAATAAAATGATTTATTGTAAAAAATAAGAAAAATATTAATTAAATTTTGCGATATAAAATAAAAAGGTTATAATTAAACGCGAGAATAATTTGAATTTGCATAGTTATCAACAAAAATAAAAAACGGAGCAAAGAATATAAAGATATAAAACGACAAAAATAATATATTTTAAATTAAACAAATAGAAAATAATTGTAAATATGAAAAGACGCGAAAACAAAATAAGCAAAAAAGGAAATATAATGGTGAACAATATGAAGCAATATATAAAATATGTTTGAAAAGGGTATATTAAGCGGCAAAAGAATGAAAAGTATGAACCATTTAAGTACAATATATTATAATAAAAATGAGAGAATTTTTCAAAATAAGTTATAAAAAGGCAAATATTAATTAAAATTTATAGGTGGAAAAGAAAAAACAAGAGAGAACAAAGAATACAAAATATAAAATATAATGGAGAAAAGAAGGAGATAGATAATAAGGAAAATAGAACGGCTATGAATAAATAAAATATTATTTATGGGAGAGAAAAGTGATTAACATTAACTTAAAAAAGGAGATTGAGAGACAAATAAGAATCTTCTTTTAAGAGAAATAGATAAATTACAAAAAGTTTAGGAGAGACTGGAATTGTGTAATTATATAAGATGATGATTAAGGGAATCTGTACCAGTATATAACTGCGAAATACGATTGGAATTTTCAATATTAAGAAATTAAAAGGCGTGTTCAAGTGAAGGAGGAAAGGATAAAGAATCAGATTTAATATTATATATAGACATTAAAGAATTATTAATAAATTATCGAAAAAGAATAGATTGAGCGATACCGGTTCGATCGACACAATCGAGACAATTAGTACGAATGATACCATTTTACAATTATTAAATTGAGATGTGAGACGGTGAGAGGGGATTATAAGAGGCGCAAAAATATTATTATTATTGAATAACGGGTTATAAAATATAAATAAGTTAATATAAATTGCGATAATCATATTGACACAAATTGTTTAAATCAAACCAAGTATTATTAAATCCATAAAATGCTAAAATATCATGAAAATATTAACCAATATCATGTTATTAACCTTTTTTTTCTATTAAATTAAGAACATGAACAAATTAATATTGATGGCAAAGACGTGAAAAATGTTTTTTAAGATAATATTTTTAAATACTTAAATTGTCATGTATAAAAATAAATTGAGATTAAAAAGGGGTGGTAAAAGAGTTCCAAATAAGTGGAATAGATCCTCTAACTTAAACATAACTAGAAATATAATTTGTATCATTAATAAATTAAGAATTTGGACAAGTAATAAAAATACATTCAGTTTACACAAAATTAGATACAAACCCATATTAATCAACACCTCTGCTAAAATTACGATACCCAATTCGATGTATGTCTTTCCTAGATATAATAGAAATTTACGCGGTAATATTTTGGTTAATGTCAACTTATTAGCTAGAAAAAAATCCATATATACAAGGAAATACAAATTTATAATTAAGGCTTTAATCAAATGATCGAATAAATTTAAAATTAAACGAAAATTAATTAATTTAAGCGGAATGAATTTATTTACTATTTTATTACATGGTATTTGTTAATTAATATGTATAGGAGAAATATAAACTTTTTTGGTCAATAATAGATTAAATCATACGTAGAAATTATAAATCGGCGTTTGATGATATGAAACTGTGTTTAAGAGGAATGGCTTAAATGCGAGAAATAGTATATATTTTATGCAATTATATATATCCCGCGAATTAAATATCGGTGATAATAAGTAAATATTTATAATTTTCTTATTAAAAAATACCAAATATACCAAAATGCTCGCAAAAAATTTAATTTTATTATTAAAAAGGTTCTAATATATATTAAGCAGTTAAACGGTCAATACTAATTTATTCAGTTTTATTTTAAATAATTAATGTGTTTTCGTTTTAAAATAATTTAAAATTGTTGTCCATTTTTTGGGAAAATATATTTATTTAAACTAATTAATTGCGCGATGGTTATGTATACGTATTATGCGAAAATTATGAATTTTTATTTATATTCCCGCGATAAAACAAAGGAAAACCCCCTTTTAAAGACCAAAGTACTTAGTTCGCGACTTTTTCAAAAAACATGATGACACAAATATTAATATAATTTTTTTTAATGTTTAAAATTAAGGCGCAAATATAAATTTAAAAGTTTTTATTAATAATAAATGAACGAGCATAAAGAAAATTTAAAGCCAATTTATGATTACTTTTATTATAAATAAATTAAATCTGATATTAATGAATTTTGGGATTATGCTCAATTAATAAGTAGAAAAAACCTATAAATTAACAGATATATGGAAATGTAATATGTACATAAGATTTAAGAATATAATAGATAATAACGCGAAATTAAATAAAATGCGAATATATAGAAAAAAATATATGCGAATTTCTTTGATAATATCTAAGCAAAAAATAAGTTAAAAATAAATGATATTGAAGATTTAAAATTAAATATTAAAGACCGTATTTGGTAATTGCGTTATAAAATGCATATTTTTATAGAAATTATAAAAGCATAAAACAAAAAATAGTTAAATGAATAACATTTAAAAATATTAAATGAGGCAGAGATTAATTTGGATTAAAATATTGAAAAATAAATAAATTTGGACAAGAATTAGCTAAAATAACTCAATTTAAAAACGTTTATTTTTTAGTATTATGCAATTATATTATAGAAAGCCAAGATTTAAAGCGAATAATTAATGAAATAATATAATGATTTATTAATAGAAAAAAAATAAAAATAAAATAAAGATTAAAGTATAGAAATATAATAGATAAAAGAATAAATATAAAAAATAAAAGATTTTTCATTGATGATATATATGTAAATATTTTCGTAAAATATATACAAGAATTATGCTGAAAATTTATATGAATTAAAAAAGTCGTTTTTGAATAATGAAAAAGAAGGTGATGGAGAAAAAGAAGATGATGGAGAAAAAGAAGACGACTTATAAAAATACATAGTTGATACAAGTTATATTACGAAAATAAAAGGACAAATTGAATAAATAATAGCATTATATTTTTTGATAAAAATACAGATATATAATATATATGAAGATGACTTTTTGGGAAAAGTATTGAATAAGCCAATAAATGAAATAGAATAATAAATAAAAAGAGAAAAGCTAATATAAGTTTCTCGTATAGAGAATATTTTGAGCGAAAATATATAAAAATAGGTAAATAAAGAAAATAAAGTAGTATTTGATAACGAAATAATAATAAAATTTTTATAAAAATTAGGGATAATAGACGAGAAAGACATAGAAAAAATAAACATTGCGCGAAATACAATAAAAGATTAAATAAATAACAAATATATACAATAATTTATGAAGTATTATAAACTTTATGTAGAAAAGTATAATAAATTTTTATAATTAAATGATAATGAACAAATAGAAAAAGGAAGATAAATAATGTATAAAATAATAGATATATTGGAAAACTATATATAAGTAGACGGCAATTATAAAGAAAATGTGATAATTATACAGGAAATAATGAAATAATTTATAGATTTATAAACAAATATAATATGATAATATAGCGCAAATAAATAAAATTATATATATATTTATGGGATATAAATATGGAAAGTTCTCATGAATAATTTGTAGAAAAACACACGGTTGAATAAAAAAAGATTATAGATATTGTAGAATATTTTATTAAATTTTTATGTATTGTGCGGGTACACAAAGAAATATTATAAGATGAATCGCTAAAATGGAAATGGGTTACATATTTAGTACCAGAATAACATGATTTAGTCAGTGATGATGAAATGTTTAGCCGATATAGAAAAATATTGTATAAAATATTTAATATCGAATATAAAAATAAATTTATAGGCGAAAAACTAGAATATTATTTTGTTATCAATGGTATATAATTAGATGAGTAATAGCGATACAAAAAATAAATTATAAACAAAGAAACTATTTTTTAATTATCAATTGAATTAGAAAACTATATAAGAGACCCATAAACAAGTAATATAACAAGTTAAATGGAATTTTATTATTGTTTAAGTTATTCTTTATGTTTTATAGACATTTTTTATGAAAAGTGGCGAAAAGAATAACAGTATTTAGATAAAATAACGTCTTTTTTAAATGAGAAACTATCTATTGATGAAAAAAAAACAAATTATGAAGACTTTTATAGAAATCATATATAATTATACGATAAAAATAACAAATTATAAAGTTGGCGTAATATAATACAATTTTAGTATTGTTCTTACTTTAAAAATGGCAAAATGATAGATGCTTTATGTGAAAAGACGTATTATAAAATATAAATCAAGAAATAAATTGGCGATTATAAATATCCCTCATATTATTTTGACGGCGAAAATATTTAATACACACATATTCTTTTAAATGAATTAAATAAATTTTAAAATTCCATCAATAAGAATATACAGATAAAATATAATAATAATGAATAAAATCGCGCTATTTCATCAAATTTAATCGATTATTTAATGGGATTTGATGAATATTATGTGGCGGTTCATTAAGATTTTATACAAAAAAAACTTGAAAACAGCTTAAGTTAGTATAAATAAAAAAACAATAAATTATTAGAATCTTTTGATAAATAAACCGCGATTTTAAAATATAAATAGGAAAAAATATTTAATTTAAACAAAGAAAAAAAACAATAATATAATGAATATATAAAACAATTCCCATATATATAATATGTCGATAATGAATTATTATGTAAAAATTCTATAATTTTAAATTATTATCGCGATATTTTAACCAAAAATATGTTTGTTTTGTAAAAATTTAATACCAATTTTGAACAAATATCAGAATAAATTATTCTTTAAAAAAACCAGCAAAATAAAATAAATCAATTATAAAATAATTTTAAATAATTATTGCGGGATTTTTATGTTTTTAATCGAATGACATTCAATAAAACTCGAGATTATCATTCAAATCTAGTGGATGTTATTAAACACCTTAATAATAAAGAAAATATTCCTTCGCAGAATTCTCTCAATTTATCCTATGTTACATCATCTCTCTTCTCGTGTGTTTAAAATAATCAATAATTATCTAAAAATAAAAATGGTGTTCATATTTTATTACATAGCATTTCAATCGCACTTGATTAATTATATAATTTCATTTAAAAAAACAAATATGATAAAATTTCATTATTTGATCTATATAAAATATCATTTTAAACTATCGAAAATACATTAAAATACCTGTCAGAAAATTATTTTATATTTTATTTTAACGACTCAAATAAAAATAGCGTATATGATAGATATATAATTGAATATAAATCTTTATACATGGTGTTTTATTCAATTATAATAGAATCTGATTATTATAAAAATATTGAGAGGGTAGAAAATATACAATTTTAATAGAAAATATAAATAACTGGCAAAATAATAGAAGATTGGTTTAAAAATTCAGAAATAATTATTTGCAATTATGAATAATACAATAAAATAATTCAACCAATTTTGAGTTTATCGAGTTATGAATAAAATAAAAAAATATGTGGAAATAATATAAATTGCGAAAAATTATAAAAATTACGCCAATAAGCTATGTAAAAATCAAAAAAATTATACAAAATTGAGAAATATTCTAAGTTAGGGTAAAGTGGCAAAGATGATAGAATCAGCGATTTATAAATATTTTTATATCATTTATGTTTTATAAAATAAAATCCTGAGATCTATGATTAAAATTCAGCATTTATTGAATAAAATACAATTAAAGAATTAGAGTAACTATTTAAAATGGCGCAAATGTAAAATGAAACCACAAACTCAAATGAATCAGAAACAATTGATAATTGGATTTTTGTACTTGACAAAATACTTTAGACCAGAGAAGAGTGGAATAAAGGAAAATAATATTAGAAAAAACTTATATTTGTGCGCGATAATGACGTTGAAACACATGAATTATTTTAAATTTAAGTAACGCAAAGTTAGAGAACGGGCTACGATAAACTATTATCAAATAATTTTATAAATCCGAATTTAGATTTAGATATTAAATTAAAATATTCTTATTAAATATGAATATAAAAAATTATGAATAAGATTATATTGGGGCAATAAATTATAACATTTACGAAATAATAAATATATTTACCGCGTTAAGTTATGATATAGATCTGAAAATACAAAATTTTTTAAAGGATAAAAATTCGCGATATTGTATAATTGAGTATTATTTTAAATTTATTAAAATTGATAGCGATTAATTTGCGTTTTTATATAAATAAAATGTTTTTTAATACTTTAATTAATTGTTTAATCGCGATCAATAAAACTCGCAAAAATAACATTAATTGTTGTTATATATGAAATAACTTTAGAAAAAATATGTCCAAAATTAATAATATCGCGAAAATAATCAATTTATATATTTATCAAACAAATTTCTAAATAACTCTCATACCTATAAATAATATTTTTATATAATTTATTGTAGCACAATACAAAAAATAATCAAACAATTGTATTTTTAATAAACAAAAAAATATATTGATTTATTAACGCTTTTATAAAAAAATTACGAGATTTTAAATTTATAACAAAGAAACATATTGTCATAGTTTATAGAAATATTCCCGCAATTTAATAAAAAAATTCGCGAAATAATTAATTAATTGTAATATAAGGGTTAATCATAATTAGAAACTGTTTAAATACATGAATATATATATAATTTACATCCTTAAATATATTTAAATACAACTTTTCGCGAAATATAACTATTATAGTTGTATTAAAATCAACACGATATTTTGTAAATTTATGATGCATCAGTTCATGAATGTTTTTTAATACTTGATAATTTATGCGAAAAATATAAAAAATATAACTTAATACAACATTTTTGGCGGCAATGATAAAACTATTTATACTGCCATAATAGATAATTGTTAATATGATCAAAAGAAAAATTTAAATGAATAATATTAAGTTATATATGATACTTATAAAAGTTAGGTAGCGGCATTGACACATTTGATATGTAATAAATAAGTTTAATTGCTAAAATAAGCGAAATAAATATATAATCGCAAAAAGATATATATAAAGTTCTTTTTAATAGTATTATATTTACGCGCAAATAATATTAATATGATGAAGAATTAAAGTATATATACCAAAAATTTTGCGACAATTCTATAACACTCGACTAATACTCAATATAAATACTCTAAAAATTTCTATACGAAAAAATTAATAAAGACTTGTATTTAAGTACCGGGTATTTAGAAAAATTTTCAATAAAATTCATAAATACAAATAATTTGATTTGTAATACAGTAATGTGTCGATTATTTAAAATATAAAAGTAGATTCCATAATATAGCGAAAAAATAAAATAAATACCCATTGAATATAATGTATTTTTGCGTTTATTATGGAACAATGACGGTATTTTTGCAATAAATTATGAAAAATTTGAAAGTGAATTCAAAGGACGTATAATAAATTAACAAATAAATTAGTTATAAGGAATCAAAATATACAGCGAATTAAGTTCTTTTTTAAATAATTTAAATGACTATTTAACCCGAAAAACTAATAAAATGGAAGCGGATATCACTTAAGAAATAAAAAAATAATATGCATTACTAATAAAAACTTATATTTCGTGTCTTTATGATCATATAAAAATAATGGATCTCTCAATTATTACAAATATAATTAACAAGTTTTTAAATCATTTTTGCACTTAAACAATTTCATAAGTATAATTTAATGAGTTTATTAATTAAAAAACAGCGCCATTAATAGAACTTTATGAAAAGTTAAATTAAAAAACAGCGTCATCAATAGCACTTTATGAAAAGTAAAATTAAAAACCAGCGCCATTAATAGCATTTTATGAAAAGTTAAATTAAAAAACAGACACAAATAACTTGGATGAATATGATTATATTATCGCTTTGTTCTATGAATTTGCGACAAATGATACATAATTTAATAATAATGTTTGTCTATATAAATTATTATTTGATTTTATTATCGACCAAAATTTGGATAAATTAATCGCGTTTTAAGTATTGGTGTATCTATATGGATAGTTTAAATAAAATCAATAGATGGAAGAATATATAAACAATATTCGCAAATAATAGGAAAATAAGAAAAAGTCAACGGGTATTTAAAATCAAATTAGCGCAAAAAAAATAAATGTTGAAAATGATAACACAATAGACAATATAATTGACCAATAAATAAAAAACACCGCTTTAAAAAGTTAAAATATAGAAAATGAACGATAATAAATACCGTTATTTAATGAAATTTACGCAAAATAAATAAAATAATACGACACAAATATCAAATAAATAGAAAATGAAATTAATTAAATTCCTATTTTATTTGATTAATATTAAAAATATAAAGACAAAATTGATTAAAATATGCGTGAAATGAAAGAAAATCTTGTGTATTTATACAATAATTCAAATAATATTATACCCGCTGATATATTACAATAAAAAGAAAATTAGGCGCATCTTTAAATTGATAATGAAAATATTTAATTAATAGAAAAATTTAACAATAACATTTAATAAATAAAACAATAATTAGCAAAGAAATGAATAAAAGGTACTTTTTAAAAGCGCGATATTAGTATTATTATGATTATAATTTAATTTTTTATAATAATCATAAATTGTAAACATAAATAAAAGCAAATGAATATTTAAAGTCAATAGAATAATTTACGCCAAAATATAATTTAAATATATTCCACGCGATTTTTTTAATAAAAAACAAAAATAAAAATTAATCAAACGATGTTTAAACTAAACCGGCGCATTTAAATTTCTTTGCCGATCAAACATTCTATTTATTCACTTAAACCTTTTATATTGTCCGTTTATTTTGTTGCGCGAAATTTAATTTAATTATTAATCATAAATATTACGTAAAATATAAAATAATATATTAAACATTTGCGAAATAAATAAAATATTTTAATATTATAATGACATAAATATATATTTAAATTTAATAATTGAAAAATTATATATTAATTTTCGCTCTTTTTATAATTTGCTATATGTGCACAAATATTTTTATTTAAAAAAACCCGGTAGATCTTTATAAATTAGTAATAATTGCGAAATTTTTAATAAGCGTCAACTTTATTAAGCAAAATATGTTTTCATATTATAAAACACCGCCGATTATTTTTAATACCGCAAAATTATATTTATTTCACTCAAAATTTAGATTTATTTTTACGCAAAAAATTATTATTTTCGCTTTTTTCAGTATTTTTTATTTAAAGAATACGCATATTTTATTATATTTCCCATTTTACGTGCGCAATAATTATTCATTATATTCATTTCCCTCTATAATTCACACACTTATATAATCAATAACAAAAGGAATGAATTAAAATTAATGGCCGCTTCATAAATTGAGCACATATAAATATATTTCAAATTAATCAACAAACACCAACAATTACGCCCAAATTATATTTTGTTCTATTAAAAAATCAGCATATTTTAATTATAATTCGCGCTATTATAATCAATTTATTTTCTTGGCAAAAAAATTTTTTAATTCTATCATATAATATTAATTTGCGAATTATAAATACTCTCATTTATAAACTTAAATAATATACCGCAATTTTATTTTGCTTAAATAATTTTTTTAATTATATACTTCGTTTTTATATGGCGCCTTTATAGATTATTTTACACTTATAATATGATAATTTTGCAAAAATATTTTAATTTTATAAATCAGTGAATATCATTTGTACCTTGTTTTCTTACTAAAATAATTTTTTATTGTAACATATCTTCGTGGAAAATGCAAAATAATATATTATTTGAAAAATAATTAATAAGCGCCACTATTTTAGTTTAATTATTCAATTAAATTTGCTAACTATAATTTTGTTGACTTTTGAATTTAATGTTATTTAAAAAATCGCCGCTTTTACTATAATCTACAAAATTAGTGATCTATTAATCTACAAAATTTGCAAGTTATTAATCGCGTATTTATAATTATAAATATTTTATATAAGTGCGAAAAGAATTATCATTTTGTATTTATATAATTCGCTTATTCTCGCTTTATTTTATGGCAAAATAATTATATAACTTTGCGAAACATATATAAAATAAAGTTAATTTTCATGATTATAAACTAAGTATATATTGATTAAAGCGCTTTTTTATTTATGAAACATTTATTTTAAAACAATATTAATATGATTAGGTTAAATGTGATTTTATTTTTTATATATTTTTCGCGATATTTTAGTATTTCTTTAAAAGCGCGGGAGTTTATAATTATATTTCTGAAAAATTATAAAATTATACTATCTTTTGTTTTGATTGTTCTCGTAAGCGTTTAAATACTTATGTTATTAATTAATTGTTTTCGCAAATTACACTTGTATTATGTTTTTCACGTTATTTAAGGGCAAATTTTTTATTATTTCATAACTTATTTTAATTCCTTCCGCTCTAAATCAATGGCTTTATAAAAATAATAATTTAAATATTTATTGAATGTTTCTTTTCTTGCAAAATAATGTGTTTTTTGTTATAAATCGCGTGATATAAATTATGCTAAAATTATGAAATTATAGAAACCGCGAATACAATAAAACAATTGTAAAGTAATTTTCTTTTGCTAACATAAACAAATAAATAATATTTAAGAAACGCGATTTTTAAACAAATAAATTTGCGCATTTCTATTTTTGAAAATAATAAATTATTACATTATTAAAAACTCGCCATTATAAATATTTTAAATACGAATCTTCCCCATTTTATGTATTAATTGGTATTTAAATTAAATAATATTCACGTTTTATAATTAAATTACATTCGCATTTTATAATTAAATTATATTCGCGTTTTATAATTAGGTAATGTTTATGAAACGTTTATATATTATCGGCGTTTAAATATAAAAATGTATTCGCTATATACAAATAAATATTGATTGATTATAATATGTAGTTTTATTTATCACCACGCATTAAATATTTTACAAATTATTGCGAAATTATTTAAAACTAAAATTTGTCATGAACAAAATAATACAATATTATATTTTAGATAATGTTTCGCGTTAAAATAAAAATATAATATAGGTGGATTTATTAAAAACTATTATAAAAATTTCAAAATTTATAAGTGCGATATTTTATAGTAATTTATTATAGCCGATATATATCAATTCTTTAAAGCATAATAAAATGTTTATCGCGAACTTTATTATAAAAAACCGCGCCGTATTGATTACTGTGAAAAACTTAAACATTGTATATTTATGCAAAATAGATTATTTACACCTTTAAGATGGAAACTTTTTTGAGTAATAGAAAATAGGCGAAAAAAATTAATAATTATTGACATATTTAACGATAATATATTAAATGAATATATTAAAGATTTTCAATAAAAGGGTTTAATCAATTGATTAATGTATAATTAAGCGTTTTAAGAATATATAATATCAAATTATCTGTATTTTTCGACATGATAAATATGCAAATATTGTAATTTTTTTAAATGTTAAAGACCGGAAACAGTTCGCGCCTTTTCTATTATCAAACTTCGCAAATTTAATAATTTTCCGACATTTATATCATTCAATCCTTCAATTTATAAATAATTTTTATTTGCGAAGAAAGATAAATGTGTTAGAGATTTGCAAGAAAGTTAATTAA
>Ga0194133_10007220_pt1 | contig 13389 bp, 7 predicted proteins | sample TA2KigOf40mmetaG_FD_155448 | JGI IMG/M metagenome (GOLD analysis project Ga0194133, IMG submission 155448) | Freshwater microbial communities from Lake Tanganyika, Tanzania - TA2015055 Kigoma Offshore 40m | ecosystem: Environmental > Aquatic > Freshwater > Lake | place: Tanzania: Lake Tanganyika...
ATTTAGATAGATCAAGGAGTCTTTGAAATGTTATCACTCCGGAGAAGTCCTTCGAATTGTCTACCATGGATTTTCAGCAAGTGGTGGATGGTCTTCAGGCCCAAACAATAATCCTGGTGGATGTGAGAAATCCAGACGAACTCTCCACACTGGGGAAAATACCTGGCTCTATAAACTTGCCACGTGAGATGAAATCAATATATTACTCAAGTGTGCTTCATTTCCAGAACATTTTAATTCCAGTACCCAATTTGAGAGACTTTTTACAACTCACAGAAGATGAATTCCAAGGAAGACTAGGTTTTCAGAAGCCACATCCACAAGACTCTAGGTGAAAACAATGAAGTGCTCGAGAGCTAAGTTCTGATGAGTAATTTTTTTTTAAATTAAGGTCAATTGTGATTACGTGTCGCAGCGGGGCAAGGGCCAGGACTGCAGAAGTTACATTTAGAGAATCAGGCTATGAAAATGTAAAAATATATTCAGGTGAGCTTTTCAGGTGAAACAAGAGTTTATCAATGGAAAAGTTTATTTCTGTTCCAGGCAGCTTTCTCGATTGGGTTGAGAAGGGTGGAGATTTGGAAAAATAATTCCATTTTTTTATTGAACAATAAATTAATTCTGGAATTGATCTTTTGTGTTTGAACAATCTGATATTAATTTTATAGAAAACTTACAACAAATGAGCCTCTAATCTCAAACCGTTTTAAAACAAATGCGATGCAAAGTCTATTGTTGGGAGAAGGACCTGGGAAATTAAAAAGAACTGGAAAAAGCTCATTGCGGCAAAAGTAACTTTCTGAGCATAGGAAGAAGTCTGCCTAACCTGAGAGGATGAGCTTTTTAGGACATCTTTCACGATGTTTCACACCGCGAGCATGTTCTTTTTGTCCATGCCCTGATTTGTCTCGCCCAATTACGCATTTTGAAACTTGACCCCCACAAAATTGTGGTAGTTCATTTTCTTTTTCAGATAAGCTGAGTTGAAAGTTTCATTTATATTGTAAATAAAATGTTGAAAGATGCGTCAAATTCAAACTCTATACGGTAAAAACGACCCTGAGGCCTGATTTTACCCGGAATTTGTGACAGGATACTGGATAGCTGTAAATTTAATGTACCTTAAATTATGATTTATGAATACATTAGATTCAGATTCTAATATTTTGAAGAAACATCACGACCATAGAGTAATAATGTTCACGACAAACCCACCAATCAGTTAAAGGAAGTATCGTCAGCTGTAAATCGGTTGTTATATACTATAGCGAGAGGTATCAACAGCTGTAGAAGAGGTATTATTTTTAAGCTCGGTCACTCAACCTCATTCACGTGTTGGAACTGTTTCACTTGTCATTTTCGGATTTTTTTGATTGAGTGAATGAAGTAACCAAACGAGTTTATATCCGTGCAGTATAAAAAAGAATGTATTTGACACGGCTGGAGTAAGGGTGACCCTCATCCTTAAGAGTGCAAAATGTAACCAAGTCGGTTCACTCAGATTGTTTAATCATTTACTTGAAAAATTGAAAATTCAAGTTTTTACAATTAGCTTAGACTGCCAAAGAAGGCCAAACCGCCAAAATCAGCCGGACTAGGCTTTACGCCCATAGCCTGCCTGCGTTAAAGTACCCAGCTTTACCGGTTTTTGTTGTTCGGCGCGATTCTCTGAAATCTCTTGAAATCCGGGACGTCCTCTCGTCTCCTACCCTCCTTGCTGCGACCGTTGGCCCTCGCTTTTGAGCTTTGACATGCAGCATAACATGCAGTAGACTGCTACCCTTGTTAGGCTTAACCGGCTTGACTCTAGGCGGGCTCCGTAGTCTCCTTCGCGGGTTTACCACTAATCGTTGTATAAAATACACAAATTCTGTAATCTGTTCTCAATCACGGTTTGTTTATACCAGACGGCGAGAACCAGTAACAGTCCTATCCTACCTATACGGCTCAGTGGCTCTCATTTCTCAAGTGTGCGCCCGGTCAGTTAATGAGCTAAACTCCGACTCCGTGTGAATTGTGAGGATCATTCTTGTATCAAGCTTCCAAAGTTGCGCTGCCTTTGTTCTCGTCTCCTGAGGTTGTTTTCGCTAACTGCAATCGAACCAGATTTTTGACTTGTGTTTTGTCTAGATTGACTGAAACCAAAATGAATGACCCGTGGGATGACGATGAATGGTCGACTCCATCGACTGCGGTTAAGTCGAATAGCGGTGATGCTGGAAAGGGTCGAGGCTGCTTTAATTGTGGAGAGGTGAGTTTGAGCCCTTTCGGTTTTCTTCTTTAACGCCCAAGGTTCTCTGGTAATATGCAGGAAGGGCATTCGAAGCAGAATTGCCCTGCGCCACCCAAACCAAGAGGATGCTTCAATTGTGGCGAAGAAGGCCACTCGAAGGCAGAATGTCCGAATCCATCCAAGCCAAAAGGGTGCTTTAACTGTGGCGAAGAGGGCCACTCTAAGGCTGACTGTCCGAATCCGGCCCAGGCTAGAGGTTGTGAAATTTACATTTGAAATTGCACGATTTATCACAAATTTAATGACAGGTGAAGCATCTGGAGGTGCCTCTCGTGGATGTTTCAGGTGCGGTAAGGAAGGGCACTCTAAGGCGGACTGTCCCGAACCGGAAAAGTGTTTCAATTGTGGAGGCGAAGGCCACACAAGCAAAGAATGTTCGGAAGAGCTCAAAACCCGAACTGTCAAGGTTTGTTTGACCCTTACCCTTACAGGCAACAAAGTTGAATTTCGGTTTGACTTTAGGACAAAGAAGGAAAAGATGTCGAGATATACGTTCCACAAGAAGTGCCAGAAGAGGAGCTCTTTGAGCTGGGAATTCAGCAAGGAATCAACTTCGACAATTTCGACTCTTCGTTGGTAGATGAACGTTACCTTACGACGAATTCCGTTATTCATCACTTTCTAATTTTACTAGGTTACTGTGTCGGGAAACGATTGCCCCGCTCCTGCAGTTACTTTTAAGGATATGAACCTAAGACCATTTATGTTAGACGGAATTACCAAGTGTAAATTTAAGAAGCCAACACCTATTCAAAAATACGCAATTCCTTGCGTCTTAGCAAAAAGGGATTTGATTGCTTGTGCTCAAACAGGCTCTGGAAAGACTGCAGCTTTCCTTTTGCCGTAAGCTGTCCGATGCATTTCTCGTCCCAACATTTTTTCTTCAAAGTATTCTTTTCTATAGGATTATTAACAGCCTGCTAGAGTCGGGATGCTCGGCTACAGCTGGTCCTGTTCAGACACCCGAGGCGGTGGTAATAGCACCGACAAGAGAGCTTGCCATTCAAACCAAGGTGATGTGAAGTTGTTCCAAACCTGAGTGCATTTGAAAGATTGTTCATTTTTAGAATTTTGCGAGGATGTTTCTCAGCGGCTCTGTTCTGAAAACTGTTGTGGTTTATGGCGGTACATCCACGGAGTTTCAATCAAGATCAGTTGCTAGTGGTACCTGTGATATGTCGCACGAAATGTAGTAGACAAAAAGATACATTTAAACTGTTTAAGGTTGTAATATTCTCATCGCCACGCCTGGGCGCTTGAAAGATTTTGTGGGCCGCTCAAGAGTGTTGCTGGAAAACGTTCGTTACTTGGTTCTGGACGAAGCAGACAGGTTGTTGGATATGGGATTTAGCGAAGTTATCAAAGAACTCTGGTACATTTTACTTTTTTTGCACTGAGAGGAATCTTTAACTATTTTCAATATTTCAGCGCTGCTATGCCTCCCAAGGGTAACAAAAATACCCTGATGTTTTCAGCAACTTTTCCGGGTAGTGTCCGTGAACTCTCTGCTGGTAAGCCCCAGAGATTTCAACTAACCTTGCCTTGCCCGGATTGATGTAAAATTTGCTTTTCAGAGTATCTTCTCAACCCTGTTGAACTTCAGATTGGCATGGTCGGGGCTGCCAGTAACGATGTCCAACAGACTATTTATGAGGTGTGCTTTTAGACAAGAAATTCTAAAGTAGTTATTGGATTGGTAAGAATCTTGTTTTCGTTCATCTTCAGGTTAAAAAGGCAGAAAAACGAGATAAGTTGTTGGAAATTCTGCGTGATTTGGGAAGTGTCAGAACTATGATTTTCGTGGAGCAAAAAAAGAATTGCGACTTCATTGCAACGTTCATTTGCATGAAAGGATTTAATGCAACTTCTATTCATGGAGATAGACTTCAGGTTAAAAAAAAGTAGATTTCTCCAAATTTTGGCATAATTTTGACCTTTGGATTACTTTTCTTAGAGGGAAAGAGAAATAGCTCTCGGCGAGTTCAGAAGGGGTATAAGGCACGTGCTGGTTGCCACAAATGTCGCTGCCAGAGGCTTGGATATCAGTGGAGTTGATCAAGTTATAAATTACGACCTGCCAGGTAACCTAAACACTCTAATCACTCGTGTCCTACCTAACACCAAATCTGTGAGTAGCTTCGGTTGATGAATATGTTCATCGCATTGGACGAACAGGTCGCATTGGAAATACCGGGAAGGCAATTTCGTTTTTCGATCCGTGGGTGATTTCAAGTCTTAAATGATTTTCAAGTTTTATAATATTTGTCTGTTTCTAGCTCCGACACTCGAGACATGTCGATCGCGTCCGACTTGACGAGGGTTCTCGCCTCTTGCCAGCAGGAGGTTCCTGCTTTCTTGCAGGGTGGTTTCGTAGGAACCAGTGCCCCAGTTATGGGGGAAAATGTTGAAGAAGAATGGTGATGAAATCTTTAACGGGCAATTTTCTATATATGTGTTTTGTGGTAATTTTGTTAGAATATTTCGATTCAACTGTTTTCGAAAGTTACTTAAATTCCTGTGCCCGATTTTTCTTTCCTAATAAAAAAGTTACTCGTTGCGTCTTTATTTGAATCTAGGAATCGAGATGTTTTAAATACCTATATGCAGCTTCAGGGCAAGCTGAGACTTGGTTTTTCATTCATTCTTGATTCTAAGTCAACTGTAGGTACCAACTGAGGTCGATACGGTCTAAGAATATTGCCCATTTCTGGTCACACAGATGCCGTGCGTGGGGTTCTTTCTTAAACAAGTTGGCCAGCTCGAACTCGCTTGACTGATATGACCATTATGCTAACCCATTGGCTCAGTTGGAGCCATCAAGTTAACCTCTGCTTGACGCAAGTTATTTTGGCTTAAAGTATTTTTATCCAAGTGCCGATAATTTGTGGCAAGACAACTACTTCTTCATCCTTAAAACTTATTAAAAGTTCTGGAATATGTTGCTTATCGGCATTAAGGATTTATTTCCCGATGAGGATATACCTTCGTTGGTAAAGAGAACCCCAGTTCTCCTCCTGTTAAGTGAAAAATTAAACTTAACATGGTAAGCCAAGATGATACAAGCCAGCTTTATATTTAGGAGGCCTAATAACCGTGAAATTGACACGAAAAAGATATTGTTGTTAGGGTTCACTTGTCTGTGAACCTTTTGCTGTTTGAATGGTCAAAACTGAGCTGGGAAACTGAAGTGGATTGAAAGAAAAAAAATTTGCATTTGGCTCTGCAAGATCACATAAGTCTTTGAAAAAGTAGCTCTGCGAAATGAAATGAGAGATTCCATCAAAACTCTCTTTGTTGTCCTTGTAGAAATGTTTTAATTTTTGTAGCATCTCCAACATTTTAGATGCAAATGTTTGACGACTTTTGACAAGTGGAGAAAATACCGTGTTTCTGCGTTCATTATTCCAGGAATTTCGCCCCTCATGTAGTCTGCTAGCGCTTGATAAATTGCTGAATAATCCACGTCTCGTTTACTTTTCACCTCTGGGTGATTATCATTTTTGCTGATGTCTTCCAATATAAAAATGAGGTCTTGACTGTCACCACCTTTATTGCCTAAGTAAAAAGTAAAAGTAATGGACTTTGATACATGATGTTATGTTATTCGATATTTAATTACTCTTGATAATCCTCTCTGTATTAGCTATCCATTGTTCAATGGGAGAATCACGTTTCCTTCGGGCCAATTTTTCTTTAACATCACAAGAAAGGGACGCTCCAGATTGAACATCTACAGACTCAAACTCCTGGAAAAAAAGGATAAAGAAATGTCACTCAGTTGATGTGGATTAATTAAGGTGTAAAAATACCAGTTTTCTAAGCTGCTTCTGAATAAACTCTATTATATCTCTTCGTCCTCTGGTTGGCATGTTCTTTTCGATTTCATCAATCTTTCTTGATCCATATTTCAAAATACACTTTGAAAGAAGAATCTTTTCTTTGTCACTCCACTTTTTGCAATTAAATATATCTGAAGTGGCACTTTTCCGCCTGAAAGTCCCTCGGTTTCTCAACCTTGTGCTGCGTCTAGTTGAATGTATAGAAGAGGCAGTAGGTGCAGAATCTGGTGCAGACAATTTCACAGTATCTGATTAAGTATAACTTTGAAGTGTCAAATATCCAAGCAAGAATTATATTAAGAGACAGCCTACCTGAACGTTGATTTTCTGGCTCTGGGAGCTCCATCTCCTTTAGATTAAACACCAGCTTTTTATCTATGAGCTTGTAATTTCGTGAAATGTGAATTAATAAATCCTTATTTCTACATAGAATCAAGATCAACTTCAAACTTTAAAAATCAAAACAAATCCGAGAAATGTAATCTCTTGCGCACGCGCAAAACGCAGGCGTGTGCATGACGTTAACTGAAACCTGTGCTATTGATCCATTATTCTCTATATGTCTATGAACTGAAACAGTGTTTAGTAATTTTGTTTATAAATGGTCGGAAGTTTTTGTTACGTTGAGAGAGGAAGATTTAGTGTTATCAATATTTGAAAAATATCAAAAGCCTCTTTCAAAGATGGATGCTCCTCTGCCAAGGAGAATCATTAAGGTGACAAAAGTGGTTTTGTTGAGAAACCAATTAACTTGAGTAAAATGTGCTATATATGCCTAATATATTATGTTTCTAATGGCAGGAGACCCAAAGACTGGTTCAAGAACCTGTGCCAGGGATAGCAGCAGTTCCAGACGAAGCGAATGCCCGCTACTTTCATGTTGTGGTTGAAGGTATCTCTGTTTTGAAATTATTTACATCAGTACCGCGGAAATGTGACTCTTTGTCATCCTTTTACCGTTAAAGGCCCAGATGGCTCACCGTTTGAGGGTGGAAAGTTTAAGTTGGAACTATTTTTACCAGAGGACTACCCCATGAGTGCTCCTAAGGTTCGATTTATTACAAAGATCTACCATCCAAACATCGACAAACTAGGAAGAATTTGCTTGGACATTTTGAAAGGTTTATAAAAAAAAATTTTTTTGAAGTTAATGTGCCTTGAAAAACTACATATATATTACCATTATCATGAAAAATATTTTCCTTCCCCCAAAAAATCCAAATACCATCTAAAAGAGTTGTATTGAAATTTAGACAAGTGGAGCCCAGCACTCCAGATTCGAACTGTTCTCTTGTCGATTCAAGCCTTATTGTCTGCTCCCAATCCCGATGATCCTTTAGCAAACGATGTCGCAGAGCTGTGGAAGTTTAATGAGACAGAAGCACTAAGGTATTTCAAAAATATCCGAAAATCTTTGAAAACTTTCAATTGAAAGATGAATTTCAAGAACGTATAAATACTTTTAGGAATGCCAAAGAATGGACTCGCCTTTACGCGATGGGCTAGTGGATTTTAATTTTCTTCATCCTTTCAATATCTTTGAACAAAGCTCATCATCATACAATACGTTTCATTTATCATTTTGGATATGGAGTCTCACCGTTGTCGAAGCACCAGATGAACGTTTATGTAAAACGCAATTCATAGCATAGCCAGTAAAGCCAATTATGTGAGACTTTGGAACAAACCGAAGTTATGTCAAACATGTTGCTTATTTCAACGTTCAATACTTGCATTGCTGTGCTTTTCCCCGTCACTATTTTTAATACAATAAAATTTTAAAAAGCCAAGATCATATTCAACAGCTTCAATCTTTTGCCTGAGGTCAGATATTAGGATTAGATCTTGCACACTCTTGCTTTGAGCAACGATACGGTTAAACGCATACGAAATGGAATAGACCTTTATTGGTTTAGGGCTCCGAAGGAAGAAGTGAGAAAGTTCTCTTGGGGACGATTAATCTATATGATGTTGTTATCCAATAGTCTGTAGTTCAGTTAGAGCCAACCGAATTGCTGAAACTAGTTCTGACCTTTTCACCTCTGTTTCGTTACGAGTAGAAATCGTGCGAAGCTTTACAACGCCTCTCTTAAAATAAAATTTGGGCTTTTAACATAAATTCCAAAGAAATTGACTCTCACAATTTATACCTGCAGTTCACTCTCGCCAATGACGACAGCAAGAGGTATCCCTGCTTCCTCACAATACTGAAGCTGATTCAGCATTTTGGGATTCTTTTTGTATGAATGTTCGGTCTGTAAAGAAAAGAACAAAGGTTTTTGTACCAAGGATTATATTTTAAGATAAAGACACATGCTGCAAGTAAACTGACCTTGATGTTTTCATCCCATAATTCTTTACAAAGTTTCATTCTTTCCTCAGTAAAATTTTTCTGTGCAGAGGCGACATAAACTTCGGTTTCGGTAGTCCTAATCTTTTCTTTGGATTTTGCAAGATTTGCTTCCATGATAGAGAAAAGACGCTCTATTCCAATGCTTACTCCGACACATGGAACATCACGGTGTTTTAAATCAAACATCCCTACCTTAATACAAAAAAATTAAAAAAGTTAGTGACATTTTAAAGAGATTTTTATTGGAAAAAAAACCAAAAGTATCGCAATCAATTCTTTTTTACTACACCTTAACCCTTACATCAGCCTACACAATCTTAAGTCTGTATATCAGAACACAGGGCCAGCATTAACATCTACCTAGAATATCAATTGAAGCACAAATTATCATATTGGGCTTACCAATTTATCGTATCTTCCACCGCCTGCCACAGATCCCACTTGAATTGATTCTCCTTTCTCGTCTTTCAAATCGCTTAAAAGGACTGCCTCATAAATGACGCCGGTATAGTAATCCAAACCCCTGGCAAGGCTGAGATCAAACGAAACAACGTCTGAACATCCATAAAGATCACAATAATTTAAAAGTGTCTTCATATTCTCGAGGCCTTCTTTGGCTGATTTACTCTTCACACCCTGAAATGAACGATTTGAGGAAACTTTGCTAAAATTTAGTGTTTTTTGAGGAAAATAAAGGGTTATTACAAGATCTGTTTGAAGAAGTTCATTGACAAGTTCATGACCTCCATTCATTCGAACAAAATTTCCGATTTTGTCTGCCGAAGAAGGATCAAGATTTTTTTCGTCAATCATTTCGCGGCGAACTTCTTGCCACGGAGACTAAAATTTAGTTCGACTTTGCTGACTCTTTGACCTTGTCTGAGTCTTTAAGGAGCTTTCCTTACCTTGTCTAATTTATCAACTGAAGAACATATAGTTCTAAATAATTCAGGCTTCACGCCACAAACTTCGAATATTCCGTCCAATATTTTCCTGTGGTTTAGCTTTATCACAAACTTTCCCACATCAACAGAAGACAAAATTTCTTGTACAATTTTGACACATTCTGCATCAGGAATCATTGCATCATATTGGCCGGCAATATCAAAGTCCTAAAACAAAAAAATATTGATTTGCAAAATAAAGAGTATTTTCCAATATCAACTCTCACTTACACATTGATAAAATTCTCTGTATCTTCCACGGCCCATCGAGGGATTGTCTCTACGATAAACCTTTGCTATCTGATATCTTTTGATATTTTGAATCTTGTTCATGGCAACATAACGGGCAAAGGGTACGGTTAAATCGTATCTCAAAGCTAATATTTCACCACCTTGATCTTTTAGATCATAGATAAGCTTCGAGTCCTCCCCGTATTTTCCAGTCAGAACTTCCTAAAAAATATAAAAAAAATCGAGGTCTAACAAAAAATTTTTGAGGTTTTTCGAAGACTTAATTATCATTTTGAAATCGATGCTTTTTGCTATAAGATCACATAAAATTCTTTAAGAGGAAGTTTTTAATGTTGTGAACCTTAAATGTTAAACTAAAATAACCTTCAGTTCAAACACTGGGGTGTCGATTGTCTCCGCACCATGACGCTTAAATGCAGCGATGACTTTTCCTAAGACAGATTCGCGAACAGCCATCTAGAATATTTAGACCATTGGTTATTAAAACTTATTTCAGGAATCAAATAAAATTTCACCTGATCTGGTTGGTAGTCCCGAGTGCCTTTTGGCGTTTTGAGCGTAACTTTTCCACTTTGGCCGCTTGCATCTTCCCCAAGTTCTAGCTTCAGGGCTTTCAGCTTTTCGACTTCTTCATCAATCTGATTAAAACAAGAATTGGTCAGGACAACTAGTGACGTTTCATCAGTAGGATAACAAAATATTAAAACTTATAATTAAAAGCCTTTCTTGAAGGTTGTTTTCCATTACCTTTACACTATGATGCCGGGAGGAAGTGATTGTGAACAACTTTGGTACATTCCTCAAATTAAGTTCAATTCGAAAGGTAAGAAACATGCTCCTCTGAATGCTTTTAGTAACAAACATCTTGGAGTTTTTTTTTAAATATTTTCAATCGGTGCTTGCTCAGTAACAAGAGTCTTAAAAAGCCCAAGCAGAAGGCTGTCAGATTCTTCGTTCCTTGACAAGAAAATGTCGTTACTCAACCGTTTATAACATGACAATTCTATTGTTAATATCAATTTGAAAAAGCCAAAGAATTTGGATGATTGGATTTTGACTCTAAAGTTCCTACTTAAATTTTCGTTGGTTCCTATCCCTTGCCCCACAACAAAAATAATATTTAGAGGAACCACTCTCATGATTTGGAGATTTTAATTAATCAGTCAGCATACCTTCATACAAGATTATTAAGGAAAACAACACCTCAAGAGAGACAAATATTTACTTCTAGACATCCGGTTTTTACCTTAGACTTTTCCGCCTTTTGCTCCTTGAGTTTTCTTACAACATCACCCTGGTCTTTAATTTTCTGCTGTAATTCTTCACTCATGATTGCTTTGAAAATATCAGGAGGTTTGTCTACGTTGAGAATGTTTAGCAACGAATTGACCGTCTAGAATAGAATTTGATATGAACCTGAGAACCAAATTGCAAAACTTTAAACTTTCAATTTTTTTTTGTTTACATTTTGTCCTCCCGAAAATATCACGATCGTGCGTGGTTTTCCGCAAACCCAACGGCCGTCGGTCACGCAACATATTATTTTGAAAAGTTCAGTTGCGTTCGGACGTGTTTGATCTCCATTTTGATCCAGTGGTAAGCATAGAGATCTACAAGAATTGTCTTTTATTGCTTTGGATTGCAATTTGCAGATATACTTTGTTTTGTTTTTAGATGTAACCAACTTTGAGGCTTTGAGCTCCATTTAAAAACTTTAAAGTAAAGTATTTTAAACTAATTATTGTTAATTAGAAGTTGATTTACAGTTTTTTTTGCTTTTCTAACTTCTTTATTCTGCATTATCATTTTGCCTGCCATCACGAATTAGATTTAGATAAAAGGTATTGAATCCAACAACTCAGAAACCTTAATAGCAGATTACATTTCTTCTTTTTATGAAGTTCTTGTGGCTCAAGATGGGCAACAAATACAGTGGGCCGGACAGATTGCCAGTGCCTGACTACAAAACTTATGTTGTAGGTGATCATACACCTGAACTAAAAACCCTTGAAGAAAGACTTAGGAAAAAAGGACTGAAGGTGAAAGCATTTACTTGCTTGTTGATTCAAATGAACGATTGGTACATATTAAATTTCTTAATTTTTCTTTATTAGGATCCTTGGATAAGAAACAATGTCTGGCTTTATAATGAAACTGCTTGGGGAAATCGCAACCGGGCTTTGCTCTCCCTTGTTCAGTGGTTACCCCTCGGTAAATGAAACGCTTTCTTTTTATTAAATCGACTTTTGTAGTTCAGCTTGGGTACTTTTGGTTCAAAGGTCTTGTTCTTGGAGCTATAACCGGAACTTATATGCGCAACAAGATTCACAGCAGCCATCCTCACGGCCACGAGCATCATGAAGAGGGCCATGACCATTAATTTCACCACATCAAGAAAAATGTTTAAGTAGTTGAACTTTAAAAATAAAAATAATTAAGTAGGTGGGTATTTTTTGTGTGGGGAAAAATACTTAACCCTCCCGAGCAACCTACCTACTTAGAAAATTTATGGCTCTGTTAATTTTAAAGCTAGAGAAAAGTTTGTAAAACATCATTTTCAGTCAAATGTTTGAACAAAAAATGTTATTTTTTTTCATAATTTGCCTGGAAGTTGAGATATTTTAGTTAAAAGATCCCACAATTCTACAACTAGAAAAGTTTATGTCATCCACAAAGCTCAAAAGTTGGAAAGCTGTGCTGAAGTTTTAGTACTTTGCAATTGCCAGAACCAAATCGTATTCGACATCAGGTTGTTGCCACTTCTCGGCCAAAGAATGCACTAAAAAATTAAAAAGAAATTCATTATTTGATTTGATTTAAATCACTATACCATAAAATCTACATTTCTTTTTTTGAGATGAAGTCATGCATAAAAAAAGGCTGACACAAGACTTGAGCTCAAACGAAAGCTAGCCCAAAATACCTACATTGACTTAATCAGGAGAGGAATATTTTAGCATTTTCCAATTTCAAATTCAAAGCACTTTGAGAATAAGATATTACAAGATTTTTACACCTGCTGATGAAAACAGAAAAAAGGTCAATGACAGGAGCTTCTGCGGTCAATTTTGCCTCGTGCAGCTCACCGTCAACGGTTGTGAGCCTCAGGTTTCTTAAAATGAACTAAATGAGTAAATGGCGGCAGTTTGTTTGCCTGATAGGAGTAATTGTCACGAAAAGCGGCCATACAAAAGCTAAAAAAGCCAATTTACCTTGAGTCAATCAAGAGAGCAGAAAAATAACACAACCACAAGTTACTTCTTAATTCATTTTAGTCTATATTTCAACTTTCAAGTACAACAATTTCTTCAATGAAATGGTCAGCACTTAAGCGTTTTTTTATGTTTTTGTCGCGGCCCGTAACAGTATTTTTCGCGCAAAAAAAACGCGAGACGCAAGGGCGAAACGCGCACTGCCGCGACTTTTTTATTCAACAAATTCCAAATTCCCTCGCCTCATTTCCGCAATTTGTCAGATCGCGAGTCAAGAAATCCGAAATCTATAGCTAAAAGTCAATTTTTAGCTGCGCAGTAGTGTCCGGGAAGTGAAAGAGTGAAGTAGTGGAAAAAAAAGGAGAAATTGCGACGAAAGTTACCAAACAAAACGAAAATGACAGGAATTTGTGAAATGCTACTGGTGATTCAATGGATTGGGATCAGACAAGCAATGGGCGTTGGAAAAAAGGAAAGGAGGGCGACAGAGAAGCCG
>Ga0194133_10007223_pt1 | contig 13387 bp, 17 predicted proteins | sample TA2KigOf40mmetaG_FD_155448 | JGI IMG/M metagenome (GOLD analysis project Ga0194133, IMG submission 155448) | Freshwater microbial communities from Lake Tanganyika, Tanzania - TA2015055 Kigoma Offshore 40m | ecosystem: Environmental > Aquatic > Freshwater > Lake | place: Tanzania: Lake...
CGCGTGGCAAGTTCGTCAAGGTGTTTCCGACCGAGTACAAACGCGCACTGGGCGAAATGTTCGCCGCGGCCGACAAGGCCAAAGAAAAAACCACCGCTAAAGCGTAGAGAAAAACATCATGGGAAAAGTAACCGGTTTTCTGGAATTCCAGCGTCTGCAAGAGGCGAGCGAGGCGCCAGGTGCGCGTCTCAAGCACTACAAGGAATTTGTGCTGCATTTGTCGGATGCGGATGCCAAGACCCAAGGCGCGCGCTGCATGGATTGCGGTATCCCGTTTTGCAATACAGGGTGTCCGGTCAATAACATCATCCCGGATTGGAATGATCTGGTGTATCGCGGTAACTACCGCGAAGCACTTGATGTACTGCATTCCACCAACAACTTCCCTGAGTTCACCGGCCGCATCTGTCCTGCGCCGTGCGAGTCAGCGTGTACGCTCGGTATTAACGATGATCCGGTCGGCATCAAATCGATTGAGCACTTCATCATCGATAAGGGCTGGGAAAATGGCTGGGTGGTACCGCAGCCGCCGTCCGTAAAGACAGGCAAAAAGGTTGCAGTGGTTGGCGCTGGCCCGGCAGGGCTGGCTGCGGCGCAGCAGTTGGCACGCGTGGGTCATGAGGTCACCGTATTCGAAAAAAATGATCGCGTCGGTGGACTGCTGCGCTACGGCATCCCCGATTTCAAAATGGAGAAGTCACATATCGATCGACGAGTTGAGCAGATGACGGCCGAGGGTGTGCACTTTCGTACCAGTGTGTTGGTCGGTAAAGATTTCCCAGAGTCGATCATGTGCTTGGCAAAAGAGACCATCTCACCCGAGCAACTGCAGCAAGACTTTGACGCAGTCATCATCGCGGGTGGAGCTGAGCAGCCGCGTGATTTACCAGTGCCGGGCCGCGAGTTGGACGGAGTGCATCTCGCGATGGATTTTCTTCCGCTGCAAAACCGCGTGAATGCCGGCGACAAGCTCAATCAGCAGATCAAGGCCACCGGCAAGCACGTGGTTGTGATTGGCGGCGGTGATACCGGTTCGGATTGCGTGGGTACGTCAAATCGCCATGGCGCAGCATCGGTCACTCAATTCGAATTGCTGCCTATGCCGCCAGAGCAAGAAAACAAACCTTTGGTCTGGCCTTACTGGCCGACCAAATTGCGCACTTCTTCGTCGCATGAAGAGGGTTGCGAGCGCGACTGGGCAGTTGCTACCAAACGACTCGAAGGCAAGAACGGCAAGGTCGAGAAGTTAATCGCGGCACGGGTCGAATGGAAAGACGGCAAGATGGTTGAAGTGCCTGATTCCGAGTTCGAGATGAAAGCGGATTTGGTGTTGCTTGCCATGGGCTTTGTATCGCCGGTCAGCCCGGTATTGGATGCTTTTGGCGTCGACAAGGATGCGCGCGGCAATGCCAAGGCCACCACCGAGGGCGATGCGAGTTATCAGACATCAGTGCCCAAAGTATTTGCTGCGGGTGATATGCGTCGCGGGCAGTCTCTGGTGGTGTGGGCGATTCGCGAGGGTCGGCAGTGCGCGCGTGCGGTGGATGAATACTTGATGGGCGAGTCAGTCCTGCCGCGTTAAGAACCACTTTAGTCTGCTTGCCTCGGTGGCAGCCTTTGCGGGGCACCAGCTCGGCGCCTGACTCATCGTTCCGACCCGCCTGCCTCACCGTACTCAACACGACCAGACAAACGAGGGACGCCTCGGGCGTTGATGGTGACCTCGTCGATTCGCCAGCGTATATCGCCGGCTTGCTTCAGCGTCAGATGAAGTATCCAGCCGGTTCGAGTGTCGCGATCGCTGAAGCCGTCGAACACAAAATTTCCGAGGCTATAGAAAATCGGCTTGCCTTGGTACACCTCGATATCCTGGGTCACATGCGGGTGACCGCCCACGACCGCATCGGCACCACTGTCTATCATTAAGCGCGCCATTTGGCGCTGACGCGTCGATGCCAGTTTCTGATACTCCCAACCCCAGTGCGGATAGACAATCACAAAATCCGCGCCGAGCGTGTGCTTGGCGTGGCTGATTGCTTCGGCCACCATGTCTTCATCAAGCCAGGCAACGCCTGGCGAGTCGTCAAGTGCTTCAAAGCTGCGCGGGAAGAAACCGTTGTAGCCGAGTAGGGCAATACGTTTGCCATGAACCTCGCGGATCAATGGTTGATGGGCAGCGCGCAAGTTACGACCGCCGCCAAAATAACTCACCCCGTGCTGTTCGAGCAGTTGCAGCATTTGGCTGAATGCTGCTTTGCCAAAATCGCCAGAGTGATTGTTTGCCAGCGACACCGCGCTGAAGAATTGCTTCAATAGCCGTAACGAGCGTTTGGGTGCGCGGAAAGTGTAAGGTTTGGCTTCAGCTTTGCCGGTGGTGGCGATCACACACTCAAGGTTACCTATCGTTAGATCAGCACTTTTTAGTGTCGCCGCGACATGACGAAAAGGATCTTGCCCCCCGCGGATAAGTCGTCCCGGCCCATCGGCTAGCATCACGTCACCCACCAGGGCTATCGTCACCGCCGGCTCGGCTGCAAATAAGGTCGGCGGACCAAGCGCGACGCACAGGACCAATAATCGTAGTCGCCTGATCATTGTTTAGTCGCTGACAAGCGTCTCAGTAACTTCATCATTTTTTACTCGCAGCGCAGTTTGCACTGATAGAAAACCTCGCGTTCCAACTCGGATGCGTAGATCTTGTTCAATCCAAAATCAATCGTCTCGACAGGGCAAGCATACCGGCCGAGTGGATATTCTGCGCTATGCAGTAACGCAAACGATTGACCGCGTCGTTCATAAAGTAGTGTTTTCAACTTGCCGCGCTGTGGCAGCCACTGTGCCTGAAAACGGAAGCGTTGCTGCAGCGAGACCGACTGAAAAGAAAAAGCATCAGCTGCAGGATGCAGCACGATACGTTCGGTGTGCCCGCCGTACTCGGCCTCACAAGCAATACTGAATGACGTCGCCGCGCTGGCAGGCCAGCTGCAACAAACCAGTGCCAGTAGTGAAAGGGAAAATCTCATGGTTCAGTCAAACAAGGATGCCCCGTTTATACCACTTCAATTGAATGCACTTGGATGATGTCCACCGCTGCAGTCGCCGATACATGTTTTACAATGATCCTTTCGATCATTTCTGTGGCGCTTTGTGTCTCCCCTCGTCGATATTCGCGATCTGCACTTCGGCTACAACGAACGGCCCATTCTGTCGGGGCTGACGATGCAGTTCGAGCGCGGCAAGGTAGTCGCGGTGATGGGTGGTTCAGGTTCCGGCAAGACCACCGTGTTGCGTCTGATCGGTGGTCAGATCGCTGCACAGTCTGGAAGCGTAGTGGTAGAAGGCGAGGACGTGGCCAGGCTGAATCAGGCCAGTCTTTATCGCTTGCGTCGTCGTATGGGCATGCTGTTCCAGCACGGTGCTTTGTTCACAGATCTCTCCGTGTTTGACAATGTAGCTTTCCCTTTGCGCGAGCACACGAAACTGCCCGAGGCCATGATTCATGACTTGGTGCTGATGAAGTTGCATGCTGTCGGTTTGTCGAATGCGGCGTCGCTCAAGCCGAGCGAAATTTCTGGTGGCATGGCCCGAAGGGTCGCACTTGCGCGTGCTATTGCGCTTGATCCACAACTGATTATGTATGACGAGCCGTTCGCCGGTTTGGATCCGATTTCCATGGGTGTGACCGCGAATTTGATCCGTAATTTGAATGATGCATTGGGGTCCACATCTATCCTGGTTTCACACGATGTCCATGAATCTTTCCTGATTGCTGACTTCGTTTACTTTTTGTCTCAAGGGCGCATTGTTGCGCATGGCACGCCGCAACAGATGCGCGAGTCAGAGGACCCGTATGTCAAACAGTTTGTGAATGCTCAGGCTGACGGACCCGTACCTTTTCATTATCCCGGGCGTTCGATTGACGAGTTGCTCGGTCTGACGGCACGCCATGATTGATTGGCTTGCCAGTATCGGTCGTTACGTCAGGGCGGGGCTCGCTAATCTGGGTTTGCAGATGCGCACCTTTGGCGCGATGTTAATTGCTAGCGCGGGCTTGATTCGCCGCATCAGACTCGTGACTGATCAGGTCCATTTCATCGGTAATTACTCACTGGTGATTATTGCAGTCTCGGGCTTGTTTGTCGGCTTCGTGCTTGGTCTGCAGGGTCATTACACGCTGAACAAATACGGTTCGGAACAGGCGCTCGGTCTGCTGGTGGCCTTGTCGTTAGTACGTGAGTTGGGGCCCGTGGTGACTGCGTTATTGTTTGCCGGACGGGCTGGTACGTCGCTGACCGCGGAAATCGGTTTGATGAAAGCGACCGAACAACTGGCGGCGATGGAAATGATGGCGGTGGATCCACTGACCCGCGTGCTGGCACCGCGCTTCTGGGCAGGCGTGATTGCCATGCCCCTGCTGGCGGCGGTGTTCTCGGCGGTCGGTGTGTTGGGCGGATACGTGGTGGGGGTGGTGCTGATTGGTGTCGATGAAGGCGCCTTTTGGTCGCAGATGCAAGGCGGTGTCGAGCTGTGGGCGGATATTGGTAACGGTGTACTGAAGAGCGTAGTGTTTGGTGTCGCAGTCACTTTCATCGCGCTTTACCAAGGCTACGTCGCAGACGCGACGCCTGAAGGGGTTGCGCGCGCCACCACGCGCACGGTCGTGATCGGGTCGCTGATGGTGCTATGGTTGGACTTTCTGCTCACCGCGCTAATGTTTTCTTGAAGAGGAAGCCGGATGCAACGCAAATCCCTGGATGTATGGGTCGGCCTGTTCGTCGTGTTGGGTGCGGCGGCCATCATGTTTCTGGCCTTGAAGGTCGGCAATCTGAGTGCAATGAGCCTGGGCCCCAGCTACACGCTGGTGGCGCGCTTCGATAACATCGGTGGGCTCAAGCCGCGCGCCCCGGTCAAGAGCGCAGGCGTGGTGGTGGGGCGCGTTGAGTCGATCGGTTTTGACGACCGTACATTTCAGGCCACAGTGACGCTGCGCATGCAAGCCGACGTGAAATTCCCCAGCGATAGCTCGGCCAAGATTTTGACATCAGGCTTGCTCGGTGAGCAGTACATTGGCCTCGAGCCTGGCGCAGATGATAAAAATTTTAGTCAGGGCGATCGTATAAAAAGCACGCAGTCTGCGATCGTTCTGGAAAACCTGATTAGTCAGTTTTTGTTTAGCAAAGCCGCCGAGGGTAGCAAGGGAGAAGAAAAATGATCAGTCTGAACATGGTTTGCCGGCGCGCTGCGGTGATGCTTTGTTTGTGGCTGGGCGCGTGCGCCACCCCGATGGCGGAGCGTTCCGATCCGCGTGACCCATATGAAAACCTTAATCGCAAGGTATTCACGGTCAACCAAGTATTCGACCAGATTCTTCTCAAGCCGGTTGCCAAAGGCTATTCCAACTATGTGCCTGACTTTATTCAGACTACCGTTGGAAATTTCTTCGGAAACCTGGCTGACGTCTGGACCGCTGTGAATAATTTTTTGCAAGGTAAGCCGCGTGAGGGCATGCAGGACACGGGACGCGTGGCCGTCAATACCGTATTCGGGGTAGCCGGTCTTGCTGATGTCGCTACCAAACTGGGCATTCCCAAGCATCAGGAAGATTTTGGACAGACACTGGGGGTGTGGGGGGTGAAACCCGGTCCGTATGTCATGCTGCCGCTGTTCGGCCCGAGTACGCTTCGAGATGCCGTGGCAAAGCCACTCGATTTGTATGTTGACCCGGTCAACCTTGCCAGCAGTGCCGATGTAGAGTTTTCGCTTCGAGCGATGCGTTTGGTGGATGATCGAGCGCGCTTGCTACCCACCACCGATATGATCGAAAAGGTGGCACTCGATCCGTATCAATTTGTTCGTGACGCTCATTTTCAGCAGCGCGATGCCAGGGTGAGAGATGCTCAATCTGACCGCTAGGCGAGTTGGTGAGTTGGGGACAACAGCAATAATTCTCGCTAATCTGATGGCGTGCCGCGATTTGGTTATCATCCCTAGCACGACTCGTTCAAGCGCGGCGCGTAGCCTGACCCCAATGAATATCTCGCCAAAACACCTCATTACTCTGCTGCTTGCTGGCGCCATGTTTTTTCCGGGGCGAGCATTCGCGCAAGAAGCGCCAGATGTTTTGATCAAGCGCGTGAGCGAAGAAGTGCTCGCCATCGCCAAGGCCGACAAGCAGTTCCAGGCAGGCAACCAAGAAAGAATCATGGAAGTGGTGCGGGCCAAGGTGCTGCCCCATGTGAACTTCCAGCGCATGACCCAACTCACTGCTGGCCGTTACTGGCGCGACGCCACGCCTGAGCAACAAATCGCACTCACCAACGAGTTCAAGGCGCTGTTGATTTACACCTATGCTGGGGCGGTGGCACAAATCCGTAACCAGACGCTTGAGTTCAAGCCGCTGCGGGCTGCGCCTGACGACGCTGAAGTGGAAGTCCGCACTGCCGTACTCCAGTCGCGTGGTGAGCCGATACAACTCAACTATCGTCTGGAAAAAGGGCCAAACGGGTGGAAGATTGTTGACGTGAATATCCTGGGCGCTTGGCTGGTGCAAACCTACCGAAACAGTTTTGCTGCCGAGATCCAGAAAGGTGGTATGGACGGCCTAATCAAGACCCTGGCCGAACGCAATAAGCAACTGTCTGCCAGTCCACCCAAGCCAGTGATCAAAAATTGATATGCCCTTCGCGCCTAAGCAATTGACCATGGCGGATGCCGACACAGTGCTTTCGCAGGGACTGAGTGCAATTACCGGCGGAGACACCGAAATTGATCTTGGGTCGCTGCAACATTTCGATTCATCTGCGGTGGCGGCCTTGCTGGCCTGGCAGCGCGCTGCTCATGATGCTGGCAAAACCCTGCATGTTGCGCGCCTGCCGCCCGGACTCGCCAGCTTGGCCAGGCTATACGGCGTTGATCAGCTGTTACTCCGCTAAGGGCGGCGCTCGATACTTGCAGGGTGCCTGATCGTTGGCTAGCCGCCGACTAAAGGACTAAACCACGCCATAGCCGCAGAATTTCCTGCGATAAATCCCCTATAATCAACGACTTTGCGCGTCTCGGTGTGCCTCTCGGTGCGCATGAGCATCACCCTTCCTCGCCAACATGGCTTCCATCCGGATTGACCAAGTCAGAAAGCGCTTCGGTGCGCTGCAAGCGCTTGACGGCGTATCGCTCGAGATCGCCAACGGCGAATTTTTCGGCTTGTTGGGCCCGAACGGCGCAGGCAAAACCACCTTAATTTCCATCATCGCCGGATTGGCCCGGGCAGATCAGGGCAGTGTACGTATTCTGGGCCATGATGTGGTGACCGATTTTCGGGCCGCCCGTCGCTCGATAGGCGTGGTTCCGCAAGAGCTGGTGTTCGACCCGTTCTTCACTGTGCGCGAAACACTGCGTATGCAGTCAGGTTATTTCGGTATCTCGGCCAATGACGCCTGGATCGATGAAATCCTTCACGAGTTGGGTTTGACCGCGAAAGCAGATACCAATATGCGCGCCTTGTCCGGCGGCATGAAGCGCAGAGTGTTGGTGGCGCAAGCATTGGTGCACAAACCACCGGTGATCATGCTCGACGAGCCGACTGCGGGCGTCGACGTCGAGTTACGACAGACCTTGTGGCGCTTCATCGGGCGATTGAATCGCGAAGGTCATACGGTGGTGCTGACAACGCATTACCTGGAAGAGGCACAGGCGCTGTGCAGTCGTATCGCCATGCTGAAAACAGGCGCTGTTGTCGCGTTGGATTCGACCGCTGCTTTGCTGAAACGCATCTCCGGCTCGCAACTGGTGGTGCGCCTGACGACTGGCAGCTTGCCAGCGTCGTTACATCATCTGCTATCGCATACCGAGGCGTCGTTGGACACGCGCCAATACACGCTACGCGTCAACCATCACGATGAGGTCGAGCAAATTCTGGCGCAGATTCGCCAGTCCGGGCTCGCCATCGAGGATTTGCAATTGCATCAGGCTGATCTGGAGGATGTATTCATTCAGATCATGGGGGGCAGGCAATGACGGGCTTTCGTACCTTGCTCTACAAAGAACTGCTGCGCTTCTGGAAAGTGGCGACGCAAACACTGACTGCACCGATCGTGACTGCGATGCTGTACCTGCTGATTTTTGGTCATGTGCTTGAAGATCATGTACAACCATTTCCGGGCGTGTCCTACACCGCGTTTCTGGTGCCCGGATTAGTGATGATGAGCGTACTGCAAAATGCATTCGCCAATTCATCATCGTCGCTGATTCAATCGAAGATCACGGGTAATTTGGTTTTTATTTTGCTGACGCCGTTATCGCACTGGGAGATGTTCAATGCCTATGTGCTGGCGGCGATGATCCGTGGCTTTCTGGTTGGTTTGGGAGTAATGCTGATCACCTTGCTGTTTGCCAAATTGAGTTTTGTTGCACCGCTGTGGATTGTTCTGTTTGCATTACTGGGCGCGGCCATTTTAGGCACCATGGGTTTGATCGCCGGGATCTGGGCTGAAAAATTTGACCAACTCGCTGCATTTCAAAACTTTTTGATTGTGCCGGCGACGTTTCTGGCTGGAGTGTTTTACTCGGTACACTCGTTGCCACCGTTTTGGTTGGCGGTGTCGCATGCGAATCCGTTTTTTTACATGATCGACGGTTTTCGCTACGGCTTTTTTGGTTACTCGGATGTTGCGCCGCTGACCAGTCTGTTCGTTGTGCTGCTGTTCTTTCTTGTTTTATCGTCGATTGCGGTCACGTTGCTAAAACGTGGCTATAAGCTACGTCATTAGTTTGTGCTTGTTTTTACAGATATGAGGTTGAATCGTGCTGCCTACACCTGACTTGATCAAGAGCTATATCGCTGCTGGTATTGAATGCACTCATCTCGAGGTAGATGGCGACGGTCAGCATTTCACCGCGGTGATTGTCTCATCCGCGTTCGCGGGCAAGCGCCTGATACAGCGTCATCAACTGGTTTACGCCGCGCTGGGCGACCGCATGAAAGCCGAGATCCATGCACTGTCAATGAAGACGTTGACGCCTGAGGAGTACCAGGCCTGATGGATAAGTTACTGATCCGCGGCGGCCATCGGCTGGGTGGCGAGATCGAGATCGCAGGCGCGAAAAACGCTGCGCTGCCCATTCTTTGCGCTGGCTTGCTCAGTGCCGAGACGGTGAAATTGTCCAATGTGCCGAGGCTGCAGGATGTAGCCACCATGCAGAAGCTGTTGCGTCAGATGGGTTTGTCGATCGAAGATAAAGGCAATGTCCTCGAGCTGTGCGGCCGAGCAGTCGACAAGCTCGAAGCACCGTATGAATTGGTGAAAACCATGCGCGCCTCGATACTGGTGCTCGGGCCATTGCTGGCGCGCTTTGGTGAAGCGAAGGTCTCCTTGCCCGGCGGATGCGCGATTGGCTCGCGACCCGTGGATCAGCACATCAAAGGTCTGCAAGCTATGGGTGCTGAGATCCAGATCGAAGCAGGTTACATCCACGCCAAAGCCAAGCGACTAAAAGGTGCGCGCATCGTCACTGACATGATCACGGTCACCGGTACCGAGAATCTGATGATGGCGGCTGTGCTGGCCGATGGTGTCACTGTGCTTGAAAATGCGGCGCGTGAACCCGAAGTAACCGACCTCGCGAATCTTCTGGTGGCAATGGGCGCGCAAATTGAGGGTATCGGTTCTGACCGAGTGACCGTGACCGGTGTCCCTGCGCTGCACGGCGCGACCCATCGCGTGATTGCCGACCGAATTGAAACCGGCACCTTCTTGTGTGCCGTCGCTGCGACCGGCGGTGATGTAGTTCTGAAGGGGGCGCGCGCAGATTTGCTCGATGCTGTACTCGACAAGTTACGTGAAACCGGCGCGGTGCTGACGTCGGGTGATGACTGGATTCGTATTCAGATGTCTGGCCGCCCAAAATCTGTCAGCTTTCGTACCACCGAATACCCCGGCTTCCCGACCGACATGCAGGCACAACTGATGGCATTAAACGCTATTGCCGAAGGTAGTAGCCGGGTCAGCGAGACGATTTTCGAAAATCGTTTCATGCACGTACAAGAGCTGAATAGACTCGGCGCATCGATCGAGATCGATAGTCATACGGCGGTGATGCACGGGGTTGGCAAACTCGTTGGCGCGCCAGTGATGGCCACCGATTTACGTGCCTCGGCATCACTTGTGATTGCGGGTTTGGCGGCTGAAGGCGAGACACTGATCGACCGCATATATCATCTCGACCGCGGCTATGACCGAATGGAAGTGAAGCTGTCAGCCGTTGGTGCGGATATACAAAGAATTCGATGAGCATGAATCAAAGTTTGACGCTGGCGCTCTCCAAGGGGCGGATCTTCGACGAGACTTTGCCGCTGCTTGAGGCGGCAGGCATTACTGTCTCTGACGACCCTGAAAAGTCGCGCAAGTTGATCTTGCCGACGAGCGATGCAGGAATCCGCGTGGTGATCGTGCGCGCGTCTGACGTGCCAACCTATGTGCAATACGGTGCGGCTGACTTTGGCGTCGCCGGCAAGGATGTGTTGTTGGAGCACGGTGGTGAGGGTTTGTACCAACCGGTCGACCTGAACATTGCCAAGTGCCGAATGTCAGTCGCGGTGCCAGCAGGTTTCGACTATGCAAGTGCAGTTCGGCAGGGAGCGCGGCTGCGTGTTGCGACCAAATATGTCAATGTCGCGCGCGAGCATTTTGCTGCCAAGGGCGTGCATGTTGATTTGATCAAGTTGTATGGCTCAATGGAGCTGGGGCCATTGGTCGGCTTGTCGGATGCAATCGTTGATCTGGTGTCGACCGGCAGCACGCTGCGTGCGAATCATCTGGTCGAGGTTGAGCAGATCATGGATATCTCGTCGCGGCTGGTGGTCAACCGTGCTGCATTGAAAACCAAACGTGAAAAACTGCGGCCAATTATTGAAGCCTTTGAACGCGCTGCGCGACCCGAAAAATAATCTTATGTCTGTTCAAATTCGCCGACTCGACACCGCCGATCCAGATTTCAAAACCAGCTTGATGGTGCTGCTGGCATTTGAAGCCGCTGAAGATGAAGCAATCGATCGCGCTGCAGCGAGCATACTCGCCGAAGTGAAACAGCGTGGTGATGCTGCTGTGCTCGACTACACGCGTCGGTTCGATCGACTCGCTGCGAGCAACGTCTCCGCGCTGGAGATTGACGCCGCCGAGCTGCAGGCGGCGCTGGATGGTTTGAGCCCGCAACGTCGCGACGCGCTACAGCAGGCAGCTGATCGGGTGCGCGCCTATCACCAGCGACAGAAGGACGAGTGCGGCTCCGATGGTTTCAGCTTCACCGAGCCGGATGGCACCGTGCTGGGCCAAAAAGTCACTGCGCTCGATAAAGTGGGTATCTATGTACCTGGGGGGAAAGCGGCTTATCCCTCGTCTGTATTGATGAATGCGATTCCGGCCAAAGTGGCGGGTGTGGGCGAGATCATCATGGTGGTGCCAACACCGGACGGGGTGAAAAACCCGCTGGTGCTAGCGGCGGCGGCGATTGCCGGTGTTGATCGTGTCTTCACGATTGGCGGCGCACAGGCCGTTGGCGCGCTTGCGTACGGCACTGCCACCATTCCGCAAGTAGACAAGATTGTTGGACCGGGCAACGCGTATGTCGCTGCGGCCAAGCGCCGCGTGTTCGGTACGGTCGGCATCGACATGATTGCAGGCCCCAGCGAAATTCTGGTACTGGCCGATGGCAGTACGCCAGCCGACTGGGTCGCGATGGATTTGTTCTCGCAGGCAGAGCATGACGAGCTGGCGCAATCGATACTGGTGTGCCCGGATGCCGACTACCTCGATCGTGTTGCCAACAGCGTCAACCAATTGATTGATGCCATGCCGCGCAAAGAAGTGATTCGTACATCGCTGACGAATCGCGGCGCCATGGTCAAAGTGCGCCACATGGACGAGGCCTGCGAGATCGGCAACCTGATCGCCGCCGAGCATCTGGAGATCTCGGCTGCCGAGCCGACCCAGTGGGCCGACAAGATACGTCACGCCGGTGCCATGTTTCTCGGCCGCTTTTCTTCCGAATCGCTGGGGGATTATTGCGCTGGTCCGAATCATGTCTTACCCACTTCGCGCACTGCACGTTTTTCTTCACCGCTGGGCGTATACGACTTTCAAAAACGCTCCTCCATCATTCATGTCAGCGCCGCTGGTGCGCAAACTCTGGGCAAGGTCGCGGCGGAGCTTGCTTATGGCGAGGGCTTGCAGGCGCACGCACGCTCTGCCGAAATGCGGCTCGAGTGAGTCCCATGTCTCGTTTGCTGAATGTCGTGCGCGACGATGTCCGCGCACTGGCTGCTTATCACGTGCCGGACGCTACCGGACTGGTTAAGCTCGATGCGATGGAAAACCCGTACACGCTGCCGCCCGATTTGCAGCGTCTATTGGGCGATCGCCTGGCCGAGGTGGCTTTGAATCGATACCCGATGCCGAGCTATGCGGCGCTGAAGGCAGCGATTCGCGAGCATGCCGAGGTACCACCCGGGTTCGATGTGATGCTTGGCAATGGCTCGGATGAGTTGATCGCCATGCTCTCGACAGCCTGCGCCAAGCCGGGCGCCAAAGTGCTGGCACCGGTGCCGGGGTTTGTGATGTACGCCATGTCAGCGCAACTGTCCGGTATGCAGTTTATTGGTGTGCCGTTGCGCGCTGACTTTTCGCTCGATCTCGATGCCATGCTTGCGGTTATCCGCAAAGAGCGTCCGGCGATCACTTATCTTGCTTATCCCAACAACCCTACCGGCAATCTATTCAAACTCGATGACCTGCTGGAGGTCATTCACGCGGTAGGCGATACAGGTTTGGTGGTGGTCGATGAGGCCTACCAGCCTTTTGCGGGCACCAGCTTTTTGCCGCGACTGCCAGAATTCTCCAATGTCGTGCTGATGCGCACCGTGTCCAAGCTGGGTCTGGCCGGTATTCGCTTGGGTTACCTCTCGGCCGCCAGCGAATTGCTTGCGGAATTTGACAAGGTAAGGCCACCCTACAACGTCAATGTACTCACCGAGGCAGCTGCTATTTTCATGTTCGAGCATGCGGCCACCCTTGACGCGCAGGCAGCAGCCCTTTGCACAGAGCGCGCCCGTATGGTTGAGCAGCTTTCAGCCTTGCCGGGCGTGGTGTGCTTTCCCTCTGCTGCTAATTTTTTATTGATACGTATTGAGCGCCCGGGCCTGAGCGGGACCGATGTGGTTGAGCGGCTGCTGGCCCGGCAGGTCCTGGTAAAAAATGTCGGTAAAATGCATTCGCTTCTGGAAAACTGCTTGCGCATCACGGTGAGTACGCCGCAAGAAAATGCGATGCTGCTGAATGCGCTGCGGTCCAGCCTGATGTCCTGACCCCTTCAATCATGTCGATTCAACGTAAAGCCG
>Ga0194133_10007224_pt1 | contig 13384 bp, 5 predicted proteins | sample TA2KigOf40mmetaG_FD_155448 | JGI IMG/M metagenome (GOLD analysis project Ga0194133, IMG submission 155448) | Freshwater microbial communities from Lake Tanganyika, Tanzania - TA2015055 Kigoma Offshore 40m | ecosystem: Environmental > Aquatic > Freshwater > Lake | place: Tanzania: Lake Tanganyika...
ACGCCGAGGTCGCGGCAGATGTCCGGGACCTTGCGGCCCACCTCGGCCTCCTTGATGGCCTTGATGATCTGCTCCTCGCTGAACCTGCTGGTTTTCATCGGAATTTCCTTCTGGGCTTGTGCCCGGGAAATCCTGATTTCAAGTGGGACGGTTTAGGGGGAGCAGGTCAATGGTAGTGTGGTCGCGGAAATAGAACGATCTCGTATCCAAAGCGAAGACGGAAGGCATCCTCGGTGGCCATCAATCAGCAACTACTAACGGGACAACTGGTGGTTGATAATCTGGACCGCGATCTGGGTGTCGGAAAAATCACCAACCGCAACGCCGGGCTTGCAGTCGTTGCCTATTTTGTGTCGCCTGCGGAGCAATTCGAAAGGGAAATAGCTACTTCTCAACTGAGACCCGTCATCATTGAGAATCAGACTCGTTGCTATGTCGGAGTTGGTGCCCAGACCAGAGCGGGGCGCATCATCGGCATCGACGATGGTCCACCTAAGAACTATCGCGTCCGCTTTCCAAACGACGCTGAAGCCTGGGTGCAGGAGACTGACCTTTGGGTCCGGTGTCTTCGCCCCATTAACGACCCCACGGAAGTACTTGTTGCACGAGCGATTGAAACGTCCTATTTCTTCAATCGTCGGCAGGACTTCTTGCGATCCGTTACCGAGCAGAGAGCAGCGAGCCAAGGTCTCTCTGCCCTGCTCTCGGCGGGAATTAAGCTGTACCCACATCAGGCAGAGGTGGTCCGTCGGGTCCTGGAGGACCCCATTCAACGCTACTTACTGGCGGACGAAGTAGGCCTCGGCAAGACCATCGAAGCAGGCGTTCTGCTGCGCCAATTCCTTATCGATGATCCAGGCAAGAACGTTTACATCCTTGTTCCTGGCCACCTGGTCAAGCAATGGAGGCAGGAACTGGAAGGCAAACTCGGCTTCCGTGAGTTCGCAGGCCGCTACCACATCCTGTCGTTTGATGAGATCCAGGACCTGAAACTCGATAAAGCCAAGTGCGCCGCCATCGCTGTCGATGAGGCCCACCACCTGGTAGCTGGCGCGTTCGCTCAGGCAACTTCTGCCCGTGCAGCCTACGAACGCATCAATACTCTCGCCAGCCTTACACCCCGTTTGCTGCTGTTGTCGGCGACACCAGTCGTCAACAACGAACGCGAGTTCCTGGCCATGCTTCACCTACTAGATCCCGAGACCTACCCCCTCGACGATCTCGAGGCTTTCAAGAAAAAGGTAAGCAACCGCCAGGCCATTGGCAAACTCTTGATCAACCTCAAGGAGTCGGCCCACGCGGTCCCATTGAGAGGTTCCCTCCAGAAAATTGGTCAGACGTTCGCTGACGATGCCCGGGTGCAGGACCTTGTCTCGCGTCTGCTCGAGGTTGTGCAAGATAAGGAGGCCCGCGCCCCCCTTATCCGCACCATAAGGGTCCACCTCAGCGAGACGTACCGTTTGCATCGCCGTATGCTGCGCAATCGACGGGAGTCGGTTACGGATGTCCTGGATCACCGCGGCACCTGCATCAATGAGTTCGACCTTGATGAACGGACCGGAGACCTTGCAGCCTTGCTTGAAGAGTGGCGCGCCGGGGCTAACCGATATCTCGAGGCGACTCCGACTGCGGACCGCGGCGCCTGGCAGCAACTATACTTGTTCCTGATGGAATCGGCCGGAACCTGGCTCGATATGCTGGCAGAGGTTGTCGCCGTACGACTCGGCAAGCTCCCTGCAGCCTGGCTCAAGGACAACGCATCGTCGGAGATTCTGGCTGAGGTGCGCTCGTTGCCCCACTTTGCGGAGGAAAAGGACCTTCTCAACTCTCTTCTCAAACTCCTCGCGTCTCCGGCCGAGGACGGCGATCGCTTTGAACTCCTCCTCGAAGTACTCAAGCAAAAATTCAACGTTCGCTTCGGGCAGGGCAGCGCAAAGGTCGTCCTCTTTACTTCCTTCCCTCGTGTGGCTAAGGCCATCGCGGCCCTGCTCAACAAGCGTTACGGGGAGGACCACGTCGCCGCCCACCTGTCCACCGACGAGGCAGAGCGTCGGACAACCCAGCTCAAACGCTTCCAGGATCGTAGCGAATGCTGGATCCTAGTCGCTGATGCCTCGGGTGAGGAAGGGCTCAACCTGCAACATGCGGACGCGATCGTTCACTTCGATGTGCCGTTCCAACCCAACCGTATCGAGCAACGCATGGGCCGCCTGGACCGCCTCGGCCGGACAAAGGACCTACGGACCTGGGTCCTGGCAGGACCGGATCATGATCTAAGTCTGCACGCCGCCTGGATCGAAGTCCTGGAACAGGGCTTTGGCGTTTTCAAACAATCGATCGCAAGTCTGCAGTTCCTGGTCGACGAAACCCTTCCTGGGTTGTTGAGCGCCGCCTTTACGGGCGGCGCCGAGGGATTGCGCCGTCAGGGCGAACCCCTGGGCGAGAAGATCGAAGATGAGTTGGTTCGGGTAGCCGAGCAGCAAGCTCTCGATGAGATCGATGTACTCGAGCAAGGCGCCAGCTTTGCATTCGAGCGACTAAAGCGAATGGACGCCCAAAACTTGGAGCACTGGTCGGCCCTCAAGGGCTGGGCAGACGAGGCACTAAGATTCCAACTGAAATACAACGAGAACGGGGCCTACACCTTCGTGCATCGGGATTCAACGCTCGTGCCACGGAGCCTGTTGGCGGATTATCTTGTCCGCGAGGACGCGACTGCCGCTGTATTCAACAGGGAAGAGGCCTTCGGCAAGCGAAACGTCCGGGTATTCAGGATCGGTCATCCGTTCGTTGACGCTCTGACTAACTACCTGCACTGGGACGACCGGGGGAAGGTCTACGCGACTATGCGCTCCGACCCACTCTGGACTGACGCCGAGCCTTGGATAGGCTTCTACCTGACCTACTTGGTGGAAGCCGATCCCCAGCCTGCCTTGGACCTGCTCGAAAGCCAGTGGGGCCTGCAAGCCGATGCCAACGCCTTACTGCGCCGCATCGAGGCCATCTGCGGCCCCATGTTTGTCCCCATCGCTATCGATGCCCAGACAGGACTTGCCACGACCAATGAACGAGTTCTCAAGATCCTAAGCATCAGGTCAACCAAGGATTCGGACACCAATTTAGGCAGCCGCCAGACTCTGATGGATCAGTTCATCTCGCCGGCCTTCTGGGCGCATACCTGCCGAAACGCCCGCGAAGTCTCGGAGTTGAGCCTACGAACCATGCCTGAGGTGACTGAGACCTTTAATCGCCTGGAAAATGAGGCGCGGCGCCAGTTCAACTTCAGGATCGCTCAATTGCGGCAACGTCTGGAGCGTAGCCGCGACGCCCGTGATGCGCAAGTGGTGCCCCTCGAGCATGAGGTCGAACGCGAGGTGGCCCTAGCTAATGCTATCTGCGCAGGCATCGCCAAACCTCGCATCCGTCTTGATGCCATCGGCTTTGTTGTCCTTACCAATGGCACGCTCCAAGGATCATGATGCAGACGATGTTCAGATATACTGAGTTCGCAGACTGGCTTAGACGAGGCGCGCCCGCGGACAAGCCCCCAGCAATAGAAGACTCGCTTTTTGACCGCCTTAAGCAAGCACTGATTCCCGGTCAACCCGGCTCAGCCCTAGACGTGGCCGTCCTGGTTCGCCAGATAATCCGGCGTGATTCGGAACAACACGACGGCCAAGAAATCAGCTTAATGCTGCCCAAGCACATCGCCCGACTGGATAAGGAGATTCTTTCGCGAGCAGGATTGCGGATCTTGCTCGACCACCACAACGAATGGGTTCTTACGGCCGATCCCTGGCAGCCAGAGTGGCTCCCACAAAGCGATCGGGTGGCCCCGGACGCCGCCGCATCGGCGGAACTCGAACGGCGTATCCACGAGTCGACGCCAGGCGATCCCTTCCTCAAGCATGTGAAGCTCAAGACGTACCGAAACGTTGGGCAACAGGAGGCCATGCGGGCTATCCTGACCGCTCCTGCAGGTGCGACTCTCGCCGTGAACTTGCCGACAGGAGCCGGCAAGAGTCTGTGCGCGCAACTACCCGCCATGTTGCTCGGCAAGCCGCGCGGGGTCTCAGTGATTGTGGTGCCCACCGTCGCCCTCGCGATCGACCAGGAACGCGCGCTTCAGAGCCTGATCCCACATCCGACCGCATACTACAGTGAGACGGACGAAAAGGGCCGCAAACGGCGGCAAGAGATTCGCGAACGTATCGCGTGTGGCGAGCAGGGCGTGGTCTTCACCTCACCGGAAGGCCTCCTCGGATCGTTGAGTGGCGCCCTGTTCTCCGCAGCCGAGGCAGGTCAACTTAAACTCTTCGTGGTAGATGAGGCCCACATCGTTGATCAGTGGGGCGATGATTTCCGCCCAGCATTCCAGGAGTTGCCTGGTCTGAGGCGCGCGCTTCTGCGCGTCTCGCCCAAGCCCTTCCTAACCCTACTCTTGAGCGCCACGCTGTCGCAGAAGTCTCTGGCAACGCTACACGACCTCTTCTCAGAGCCCGAAACAGGCCCCTTCCGTGTCGTTTCGGCCACGCAGTTGCGCCCCGAGCCCTCATACTGGATGGCGAAGTCCCCGGACCTCAGCTCACACGAGGCGCGGATCGAGGAGGCCATCTGGCGCTTGCCTCGACCAATGATCTTGTACACGACGACCAAGGCGGCTGCAGACCACTGGTTCCGACGTCTCCAGAACCTCGGGTTCGACCGAGTGGGCAAGATGACAGGCAGTTCCACCGATGAGGAACGCCGTGAGCTGATGGAGAGATGGTCCAATGGCCAGGTAGATCTGGTCGTCGGGACCTCGGCCTTTGGCCTGGGCGTCGATCAGGCAAACACGAGGTCGGTCATCCACGCCTGCGTGCCCGAGACAATTGATCGCTTCTATCAGGAAGTAGGGCGTGGTGGCCGCGACGGCAGGGCGTGCGTTTCGCTTGTGATCTATCGCGATTGCGACCTCAAGACAGCTAGAAGCCTGAATCAGCCCCGCTTCGTCGGGATCGAGAAGGGCCTTGCCCGCTGGAAGGCTATGTGGATTCGACCGGGCAAGATGGATGACGCAGGCCTGCGCTTTCGTCTGGATCTGCGACTTGCCCCCGACATGGACATGCAGAATGACGAGAGCATCAAGTGGAACAGTCGGACCTTGGTGCTGATGTGCAAGGCGGGATTCTTGGACCTGGACTTCGAGGCTCCGCCGCCAAGTGATGACGATGATCCCAAGGTCTACGAGCGGTTCCTTCGATCACGGGTAATCGAGATTAGGGAACATAGACACCTTGATGAGGCCCTATGGCAAGAGCGGATTGAACCGTTGCGGCATAGCCTCATGAGCGAGACGTATGCAGGCTTCACGGCAATGGAAGAAGCCCTTTCAGCCAAGACCTGCCTTGCAGATCTCCTCGCAGACTTTTATGGCAGCCCCCTTCCATCTCCCTTAACGGGCCGGGTTATCGTCCAGAAGTCGTGCGGAGGATGCCCCGCATGCCGGGCAATGGATCCGATGCCTCAGCCCTATGCTGGTTTCTTGCCGAAGCCTCTCTCCCCGTGGAAGACCCTCTCGCCAATAGAAGGAGGGGGCGAACGCGGCGCTATAGTCGGGCAACACTTGGAGGCGCGTCTCGATTCAAACCGGCGCTTCGTCGTTCACTACGAAAAGTCGGGCGCGCCCCCGCAATGGCGTAGCCGAATGACCAGGGTCCTTATCTGGGCGTACCAACAGGGCGTGCGAGCTTTCGTGGCTCCGGAACCTCATCTAGACCGGTTACTCGAAGCAATTAATCCCCTGCCTGGAGCCTACGCGTTCACCTTTCAATCCTCGGACTACCCGCCGTTGCGAGGTCCCAACCACGTTCTATGGACCCCAACCCTCTTCCTGATCGAGGGCTCGGACCATGGGGACGAACCCCAGACCCACCAACTTGTGCGGCGGCTACATGGGCAATTGCAGCCATTGCCCACAGTCCAACGGATGGCGCCGGTTGAGTTCTGGCTCATCCCCTCGGACTTGCCGGATCCCGAGTCGCCCCACCGAAAACTGGTCGAGATGTATACCTCCTCTCGATTCGATGCGTTCACTGCAGGACAAGGTCTATGAGCATATTGAAAGATGAAGCCGTTTCGTACGGAAGGTTGTTGGGGCTGTATCGGTACTTGCTGCACACCTCAGGACAGCGCGAGGTCCGCAAACTCCTTGAAGAACTCCTTTCGCCGCGGTCCCTGGTGGCTACTAGCACCCATGCCACGCGGGTCATGATCGAAAGTACGATCGACGAAGCATTGAAGGCGGGACTGCTCGTTGAAAAGGATGGCACCATCGCCTTACCCAACGACCTACTGCTAGGACTAGCCTCGCCTTCCGAAGGCGAACGGATGCTCCCCGCAGGTCTCGCCCAGTTGTTTTTCGGCGCGACGTCCGGTCGGAATCATGACCTCGGCCACATGATCGCGTGGTTCCTCACCCAGGACCCGGCAGAAGGCATGACCAACCACCAGGCCTTTGAGCGGAGACTCAAGAAGCAGGGCATTCTTGATCGTCTACCTCACACGGATGTCAACTACGGGCACTTCCGCAACTGGATCTGCGACCTCGGGCTTGCCTGGCGGTGGGGGCGCAAGCACAACGAGTCGCTGCTGACCCCGGACCCCACGACATTCATCCGGCGCCTGATCCCAATCCTGCTGCCGAAACCCGACGTCGAGGTCCCCCTCGGTGAGGTACTGGCCGAACTCGCGAACCTGTGTCCGGTCTTCGAGGGTGGCGATCTGCGCCGGACCGTCGAGGCCTGGCCTGACACTCTAAAGCGACGATCCAATCGGCACCTTGCCCCGAGCTCGGCCATGGCCTGGCTTCGATTGGATGGGGAGGGAAGCATTAGGCTCTTGACCCACGCCGATGCCGAAGCGTGGGCCTTGCCGGACGGGGACCAGGACAAGCGCTACACGCATGTCTCGCGCGTCTCTGCCGAAGCGTGGATCTTGCCGGACGGGGACCAGGACAAGCGCTACACGCATGTCTCGCGCGTCTCTGAGGAGGTGGCACGATGAAACCTTGCTGGAACGCCGAACAAGTCCGGCTCACCATGGATCCAGATGCCACACAAACCTTGGAGCATCGGTTTCTTGCCACCCACCAACCCATGCGAATGATTCTGAGGGATGGCTATTCGGGTGCCGGTAACACCGTCACGCAAGAGCAGTTTCTGGAGGCCTTTATGGCCCTCAAAGATCATGCCTTCGTGCCCGTGCTTGGCTTTGCGGGGACTGGTAAGTCTCACCTGATCCGGTGGCTCAAGGCCCAGATCCCGTCAACCAAGGAACGGTTGGTTCTCTTGATCCCCAAACTCAAGACCAACCTCAAAGATGTCATCGAATTGATACTCGACGCGATGACTGACCCTCACTTCGAGGAGTACCGGCGTCGCCTAAGGTCAGCGACCCAAGACCTGACGCTGCCGCAGGCCCGCGAGCAATTGCTACATCGTATCGCGGAGGCCATTGGCAAGGCGAATCACCCAGACCTACCCGCCGGATCGAATCTGGAGTATTTCGCCGAAGAGCTACCAAGCCTGTTTAATGACCCCTTCTTTCGCAAGCTCCTCAACCAGGAAGGGGGGATCATTCATCAACTGGCGATCCACATACTTGGCCACCAGGATACGGTTGAACGCCGCGACGTTCGCCGCGAATTCACGCCGGCCGACTTTCCTGTGCAGTTGAAAGACTTCAGGCACGCCAGTAGGGATGCCCAGAACATCTTCCAGGCTCTAGGTGGGGATCAAGACGGCCTCCTGGTGGAGGCAATCGATTGGGTAAACAAGAACCTCGATACGGCCATCGGCAAGATGCTGGATCTTGGCGGGGACTCGGTGTTGCGCCTGATGCGCGAGGTGCGCGAGAGCCTTCATCGGGACAACGTTGAGTTGGTCTTCCTCATCGAGGACTTCGCGAAGCAACAGGGAATTGACCGTGCTCTGCTCGAAGCTCTTTTGGCACGACCGGATCAACTCGGCCAAAAGCCTCTCTGCCGAGTCAAGTTCGCCCTTGCATGCACGGACGGCTACTTCGACAACTTGGGGGATACGGTCCTTCAGCGTGTAACCCTCTCCATCTGGTTTGACTTCGGCCGCGTCTCTGAAGACAGCCTGATGTCGCCGGCCGAGCGAAATCGGCTTGCGGCGAGCTATCTCAACGCTGCTCGCCTCTCCGATGCCGAACTCATCGCCTGGCATGCCAATGTCCTATCCGATTCAGACCTTAAGGTCCCGAGCGCCTGCCAGGGGTGCAACGTCCAGAAGGCATGTCATGAGGGCTTCGGGGCCGTAGACGGATTTGGTCTCTTCCCGTTTACGGTGACGGCCCTCGACCGGATGCAAGCCAAGGTCAACCGGGGTGAGTTCAATACCCGCCTCTTTCTCAAGGACCTCCTGCGTCCGGTACTCGACAAGGGCGAGAAGGAGATCCCTGCGGGCAAGTTCCCGTCGATCGAGGTGCAGAAGGACTTCGGTCTCGAACTCGACGTGAAGGTCAAGGGCCAACTTGAGAGACAGGACCCCAAGGATCATGTCCGCCGAACAACCCTCGTCTCGCTCTGGGGCCCAGGCGATCGCTTAGTGGATTTTCCTGGATTCCTGCATGAGGCCTTCTCGATCCCCAAACTTGGCCAGGAGGTCTGGGCCGTCGGTCCCCTGGCTGGGGGTGCCCCGCCCGTAACGGCAACTAGGGGCGTGCCCGCCGAGTCTGTCTCGACCCAAGTGCTCACAGAGGAGACGGGCACGGCGTCCGTAACGATGACCAGCCAAAACTCAACGGGCGGCGCCTCCCCGTCGGAGGTGCCGGAAAATGAGCCGCCCACGCGTTCTGTAGGTACCAAAACGCCGGTAGCTCCCCCTGCGCCGACCGCTCTTGAGAGCAACCTCGAAGAGGTCGAGGCATGGTCGAACCAGAACACGCCTCTGACCCAGTCCCTGCGCGAGAAACTGGGTATCATGCTGATTTATTCCATCAAGGAGCGCATCGACTGGGATGCCGAACTGCTCCTCGAGAAGCAGTTCATAAGCCTCACCGACAACACTCCCTTCAAGCGGACCAGCCTAAGCTTCTTGCCAACGGGCCCTGGTAACCAACGCCTCGGCGACATCCAACTGAATATTCCAATGAGTTCGAGTGAGCTCACGTTGGCGTCTATCGCCCTCAAAGGCTTGCTCCTTTTCGATCACCACGGTCATTGGAAGTTCCCCGATGGGGCGTATTACCCGGGAATTTTCGCAAGCCAACTCGAACTCTGGTCACAGAGTGTACTCAAGCAGATCCGGGCACTTAACGGCGAAGACTACGATCCGGTACCCGCTGCGGCCGAGGTGCTCGCTATCGGCGCCCGCCTAAAGGGCATTCCCCTGTCAGAATCGAATCTGGTGAGTGACCTGTTTGATGCCGTCTTCCGTCGCGAGGAGACCGAGTCCAGGAAAGAGGCGTCACGGCCTCTCCCTAAGCTCGGCCCCGTTTCCGATGAGTGGATGAGGCTCATGGCGGCCTACGATCAGGCCGAACGAGCCATCCTAGACACCCTCAAGTGTCGGGTCGCCTGCACCAAGGGCGGATCGGACAATCTCCAGGTGGTGGATGCGGCAAAGCTCGTGCCGGTGTTCACGGACCTCGTTGTTGACTGGAAACCCAAATCCAACCTGCCTTCGGTCGAGACCACGGAACTTCGCCCCCTCATCCAGATTCGGCGCCTTCTCGAAACGGAATGGGACTCCGCCCTGGCGGCCGAGCGAGCGCGCCTCGTGAGGTGGTTCGACTGGGCCCAGGTGGAATTGGGTGCAGATCCCGATCTGTTATCCCTTGCAGAGGGTCTTCAGGCCACTGTGGCGGCTGCCAATCATGTCGGCGTCGTTCGCGGTGCATCGCACCAGGATGTCATACGTGCCCTTGGGGATCTGCCCAAATTGCCAGTGAAAGAGGTTATGCAAAGCCTCAAGTGCCTGGAAACAGCCCCCCCCCGAGGAGAATTGCTGAACCTGCTTTGTCAAGAAGAGATCGCAGCAGTCATCACTGGCATTCAACCCATCAGCGAGGTATTGACGCGATTCCTGGAGTTCACCGAGGACCATGTCGACAGCCAACTGCAAAACCTTGCAGGGACTGATGGTCAGAGCATAGAGAACCTTGTTCGCGAGATTGAAGTGGATGTGACCGCTTTGAGGCAGATCGTCATTAGCCTGGAAGGAGATTTGTTGTGAATCTGCTCGAACGTGCTCAAAGATGTCGCGAGAAGGTCGAACGCTTGCAGAAATTGCGCGAGAGCGTGAACCATTACAACATGTTCATTGAACGCCGTCAGGGATTTGCACAGGCGCGCAAGGACTTCAGCACGGCGGTACAGCGGTCAAAGGCACTAAAGTTGTGCCACTACCCGATGTCCAAGCAGGTCTTGCCCGCGGCCCAGAGAGCCCATGAGGTCCTGACGGTCTTGGTCGCCAAGTTGGAAACGGAACCCACCTACGTCGTGACGACGTTCAACGGCAACGAAGCCAACGGCTTTTTCAAGGATGTCAACTGGATCGCGCAGCAGCTTGAGGAGGATAGCGCGAACTTCTGGCGAAATTATGCAACTGAGCGGGTTCCTGCCCTCGACGACACCTTGCTCGGAGCGTTGGCGAGGATCCCCACGTTCTCCATGCCTGTAAGTGAACTGCGCCAAGAAGTATTCAATCTCAGGCAGACAGGCGATAGGGTTCCTGCGAGCGAGCAAGCGGTAAAGGACTTCCAGGCGCGCGTAGACCGGGTCGTTGCCCTATGGGCCCAGGTCCAGGACGCCGACGTGCCATCCGCTGTGCGGGATTTCCTGAATGCCACGGCCAGCACCACCGGTGCAGGACTCGACACCCTCACGAACGAGGTCTTTGCGTGGCTGCGCCAGCACGGACTTATCGGCAATTTCCAGGTCCGGACCCGGTCCTGAGCGTAGAAGAGGTCCTATGCCAGCAACTTTGGAACTTCTCTCTGCCCTAGAGTCGCTGGAGCAAAGACTGCTGACGTGGGGCATCGTTGACGGCGGCTTCACTTACGATGAGGTAAGGGATCAAGCCGTTCGTGCCCTTGCGATAAGCGGGGGCGACCCGGACGAACTCATCGAAACGATGACCCAAATGGGCCTCCTTCTCGAAATCCCGCAGGGAGGTGACTACAAGTATCGAACCCGCATGGCCGAGACGATGCGCCTACTCGCCACCCTTCGCCAATGGTTCCGGGGCAAGGACTGGCGGATCGCACCAACCCTGGTCGCAGACTTCCGCTTCCAAGCGCGTCCGAGACTCTACCCCAAGCGCCATCTTACGCCCGAGGCGTTTCTTGAAAACCTTCAAGGCAGCGTAGCCCTTTCCGAAACCCAACAGGCTGCCCTCAAGGCCCTGGTCGACGCGCCCGATCGTAATCCGCTTCTACTGTCCACTTTCCAAGCAGATGCCACACTAAGTATGCTCACGGACGCTCAAAGTGACCGCAGCAAAGGCATGATCGTCATGGCGGGCACCGGTACTGGCAAGACACTCGCCTTCTACCTGCCCACCCTCTCCTTGGTCGCCGACCTGGTGGTAACCGAGGCGTCCCCCTGGACGAAGGGGATCGCCATCTATCCCCGCAAAGAGTTGCTCAAGGACCAGTTCGCCGAGACCTACGACGAATTGCGCCGCCTCGATGGACTCATGAGGAGTAATGGTCGCCGCAAGCTCACCATGGGTGCGTTCTATGGGGCGGCTCCCTGGTCTGCAACTGAGACGAGCCTCCGGTGGGCGGACTGGACGTCGCGCACCCACGGGCACGAGTGCCCCTACCTGAATTGCCCCCGGTGCAAAGGGCCCTTGTATTGGCCCGAGCATGCACTGAAGCGAGGCAAGGAACAACTCATCTGCCCAAGATGCAACCTATCCATCGGGGATGACGAACTGCTGCTTACACGCGACCGTATGGCCACGGAACCGCCTGATTTGCTCTTCACGACCACGGAGATGCTCAACCGGGCGATGTCGGATGCAACGTATGGAAAGGCGTTCGGACTGCATACCGAACGCACACCGAAGCTTCTCTTGCTCGACGAGGTCCACACCTACGAAGGCACGACGGGCGCACACGTGGCCAACTTACTGCGGCGCTACCAGTACGCCATCAAGCGCCCAATTCACATGACCGGATTGTCCGCGACACTAGAGAACGCGGCGGAATTTTTTGCCATGCTCACAGGCTTGCCGGGCGGCGACGTCCAGGCCGTTGAGGTCGGCGCCGACCTCGAGGCTAAGGGTATGGAATACATGGTGGCCCTGCGCGGGGATCCGGTGGCTGGCACCAGCCTGCTATCAACCACGATCCAGGCAATCATGCTGCTCCGGCGCTGCCTTGACCCTCTTGGTCCTGACCCACGGAGCAAGGGCGCCTACCCGCCTCGACTCTTCGCTTTTACGGATGATCTAGACGTCACCAACCGCCTTTACCACAACCTACTCGACGCCGAGGGCCGCGACTCGTTCGGCAGGCCGACAGCCAAGGCACCCCTGGCAGCCTTGCGTAGCAACATTGAACCTGATCCGGTCGAACGCCTGGACTTTGGGCAATGGTGGCGTTTACCTGAGGACCTGGGCCACCAGCTTCAGCAACACCTCGAGATCGGACGCACAAGTTCGCAGGACCAAGGGGTCGCGGCGGATGCGGACGTGATCGTCGCGACTGCGGCCCTTGAGGTTGGATACAACGACCCCAACGTCGGAGCCGTCATTCAGCACAAGGCACCCCGAGACATGGCAGCCTTCCTGCAACGGAAGGGCCGCGCAGGCCGGCGGCGTGAGGCCCGTCCGTGGACGGCCGTCGTCCTATCGGACTACGGGCGCGATCGTCTTGCCTATCAGGGCTATGACCAACTCTTTTCTCCGCACCTCGCCGCCCGCAATCTTCCGGTCTCCAACCGCTACGTGCTCCGGATCCAGGCCGTGTTCGCCACCATGGACTGGATGGCGCGGAGTATGAACCGTACCGAACGGGGCAGCGTCTGGAAGGACCTAAGCCAACCCCAACAAGTCCAGGGACTCAGTGCTCGCCAGAAGGAGGCCATCCAAATCGTCAAGGCCATCCTCGCGCGTCCTGAGCAGCAAGAGGCCCTTGAACGACATCTTCAGGCGAGCCTGCGCCTCTCGACCGACGAGGTCCGTGCCTTGATGTGGGATCCGCCTCGCGCACTTATGACTTCCGCACTACCCACCTTATTGCGGCGCCTCGAATCCAGTTGGAAGGTCTGGAACGCTTCGGCCGCGACATGGGCAGATGATCCCATGATCGGCAAGGATCCCCTGCCCGACTTCGTGCCACCCAATTTTTTCACGGATTTGCTCTTGCCAGA
>Ga0194133_10007227_pt1 | contig 13381 bp, 16 predicted proteins | sample TA2KigOf40mmetaG_FD_155448 | JGI IMG/M metagenome (GOLD analysis project Ga0194133, IMG submission 155448) | Freshwater microbial communities from Lake Tanganyika, Tanzania - TA2015055 Kigoma Offshore 40m | ecosystem: Environmental > Aquatic > Freshwater > Lake | place: Tanzania: Lake...
ATTTCCAAACGACGTGTCTTGATTAATTGGATACAATGTTGTATATCGGATCGTAATGCGAAATACACATTTGATCTTCGAAGCACAAGTTTTCCACTCATATTTTTTTTTGTTTTTAAACATGATATTTTTTTTTCAACGGATTATCCATTGATCCATTTTGCGGAACGATGGATGTAGAGACGAAAAATAAAGGCTCGAAAAATAATACATTCTTCGAGTGACATGACGCATCCTGTATACGGATAACGGGAATAGGGAAAACAGAAAAAGGTGTTGGAAAATAGAGGAGAATACATTGTTTTACTGTCTCTCATGCCTATCCATCGTCGAATCCATGAAAAACATCGAGTGGACGATGAAAAAGTTTCTTCCGTAATTTCTCCATCCGCCCACAATATATAGATCGTGGACTCTTTATTCTTGCATAAATATGGCTGATGATACGTGTTTGCCAGTTTCTCAATCCACTCTCGACACTCTTGATCCGATAATGTTAACATATCCATCCAAAACACCTTATCTTGGCATGGCTCGATAATCGATTTCATCATTCTGAGAAAAAAGACAACCAACATTATTTTCTATCAGATCATTTTAATAGTAACGATAGAACTCATACTCATTATTGACTCGATCAATAAATGATCAAGGATCACTTTTTATTTTATGAAATCTTATTCATTGATTTAAAGATAGAACGAACGAAAAATAAATAGAAATGAGATTCTTTTTAACTTATATGACGACCTTTCATGCTTTTTCCATCTTGGAAAACCGATTATGTCGGCAATGTGATCATCATTTGAAAGGTGATCAATGTAAATTATTTGGGAAAATCAATGTAGTCACTGGACAAATTTATTTCGAATCTTGTTTTGAGGTTCGTTCGAATCAGACGAAATGTGGAGAAATGGGCACTTATTATTCTCGTTATATTCCTTTTTTCAATGTATCTGATTCTCAATCCTAAAAAAAAAATTGGAAACGAATTTTTTTTTACTTTACAAACAAGACCTGTTTAGAAAAGGAGTGTCTAAGAAAGGAAAAAAACAATTGAAAACAATTCATTTTTGTAAAAAGACTAGTTACGAAGAACAAGAACAATTTCCTAATAATTGGACGGGAGTCGTCAAAACTTGGGAGATGGGTGTAATAGATCCTCCGTTAGTTAATGGAGTGGTGAAATCAGCTGCTGTTACATTATTGACGGTGCTAATAGAGCCCTGTCCATCAGTGTTTATTACCACAGATGATTTTCCAGCACTGGGTAGGACTGATGTTTGATTGGGAATAGAGGTTTCAGATGCAGGTTGTGCCCAAAAATGATTCAATAATAAAGTTTGTTGTTGATCAGGAGATAATCCTTTGTAAGTATTAACGATAGAGGGAGTAAATGCAGAATTAACAGGTAATGCAGCACTCAGATTGGGTGTAGATAATAACGACGATACACCATCCTGTCCAAAGGCAGCTATCGCTAATTGAACGACTGTTGAATACATTGGATCTGTTAATACTTTCCCAATATCTTTCTTTGGTACTTTTGAGTTGGATTGATTCCATGAAGAATTTTTATTCCCGTATCCCATATTTTATGACTATATCTCTACTATATACTTTGAATTTTTATTTTTTGGTGGTTTTTTTTTTTTTCATTTTATTAAATAGGATTTCTATTCATGATTAAACATTTGGAGCTATATGGATCTTATGATAAAAATATCGCAACGGTTGAATCCAATGCGATGTACGAAAACGTTATTTTTCACACGGGACAATTGATTCATGATCATTTTAACCACCAAATTGCAATGTCCAATCATAAGATCATCAGTCATAGCAACCATTTTCTTACATTACCTCAAAACGTGATTAAACATTATTTATCAGGCGATAAATATAATATCAAAAATAATGTATTCGCAATGATTGATTTTTCTTATGAAAATCATTTTTCTAAACCCTCGATTCCAATAAGAGGGTCGTCGACGACGATACCTCCTTTCTTTTTTATTAATAGTTTTTTACAGAATAATGTGGGACATTGTTTCTCGATATTATTAGACCATGTTCATTTTATTCGGAAAAACCAAATCAAAGAGGTGCTCATCATGAGACAATTTAAAGAAAGTCCTCTTTTTCAAGTGATTTCAGATTTATTACCGGACACGCTTCAGTTTTACGAATTAGAATATGATCAATTATATAGTATAGATCAACTGTATATTATTTATCCTGAATTTTATAATATTTATAAACATGTGGATTTAATTGAGGAATTAAAAGAAAAACTACAAGTGAAATATGAAACGACGTGGGGTCATTTGATTCACAAAAATTTACTCTTGATCAAACGGAATCTTTATTCCAAAAGCATCTTACCCATTCAATGTGATCGACTGGTGGATCATCTAATCTCCATCGGTTTCGAGTATGTCCAACCAGAAAAGGAAAATATATTTAAAATGATCTTTACATTAATGAATGCCAATAATATCGTATTTTCCAACGGAGCCATTGTCTATTTCAATAAAATATTCTTGAATCCAAAGACTCATGTCTATACGATTGATCAACATGGTTATGAATCCAATTACCATATCATTCCGACACCCTGTTATTATCACCATTTTCAAATTCCCTCGCTCGACTTAGACTCTCACTTGGATACGACGACCCAAATCATTCATCATATTCAATCCACCATGAAACCGAAAATGTCTGAATGGATTCTATGGCATAAGACGCGGAATCTTTATGACGGAAAAGAGGATGAATTGCCCATTCATGATACATGTTCCTATGGTTCTCATCAAATGTCCTTTTCTGAAAGTTTACAATGTCTTCAAACTCAATATCAATGTGCACAAGTGGTCTATTGTGAATACAATCAACGTATATTTCCCATGAAACGGTGCATTATGGATCCACAGGGTGGAAAGACGGATTCTTTTATAACAGCCTTGCGATATCCAATCGATGTGTTGCCTCGTGTCGCGGTCATCATTCCGACTTATAATCGATTTCCATTTTTAAAACGATCCTTTACCTCTATCTTGGAACAAACGTATCCGCATTTGGATATTTTTATAACGGATGATGCGTCGACGGAAGATCGAATCGACCAAAAGAATTTTATCCAAAAAATGAGACACGAACATCCCCATCGTACGATTCATTATCTTGAAAATGATACCAATGTGGGGTTCACCAAAAATATCAATCGAGCTCTCCGATTACTGACGAATCAACCCTTTTTCTATCTATTATTCGATGATGATTGGGTCGAACCTCGGCTGATTCAGGTCGCCGTCCATTTATTCCATATCTATCACAATATTTCTTTCATAGAATTCAATGCCTACAATGATTTTGAAACCCGCTCTGATCTATATGAACCGTTTTATAAAGGAGTCACGAGTATCGATACATTTGTCATGAACTATATAGAGAATGAGAATATCAAAACGTGTCAAAGTCCAGCCAATCGAGTCTTTCGGAATTTGAATCTCCAATTTCAAGAAACTCCAATGGGAGAATTAGATGACTTATGTTTACGACGAGGTTCCGGATTTGATTTTTATTTTATCTATGAGCATTTACGGATCATTCAACAATTTTACTTTTGTCAAGAACCATTGATTCATTTTACTTCCCACGGAGAATCCTGTTCTGTCCAACATTTGGATTTTGTGTGTGAAAAAGCCAGATATATTATGAGATATTGTCAACAAGATTATCTGAAAATTAAAAATTAAAAATTAAAAGAAACCAAAAAATAAAATGGAAAGTTCTTCCACGCGAATTCATTATTATTGGACTTGTTCAGGGGTGATCGTGTATATATGTCTATTTTATTCATTATATCTCATGTATATCTATCGATATCAACGATACGAAAATTTAAAGTGAGTCTCTCTTTTTCGGAAAGGATTGGGACAGAAAGAAAAACACAATGAAACATAATAACAAAAGGACGGATAGAATGATAAAAAAAGAAACGATTCCATCATTCGAGAATGAAGATTCTTGAATCAAAACCTCATTCTCTATCTGAAAACTTTCCATTGTCGGGGGAGTTAAGGAAACATCAAATAATAAAATACCTCCGGTAGGAATCGTGGTTTGTTCAGTAGTTCCTGTTTTTTCATTGTACAACGGATATTGAATTTCCACCGTCACATCAAATTGGGAGTAGTGATTATAAGGATACATGGCCATATGAAAAAATCCTTGAAGACCCCAAGACGCCCCCCATGAATTTCGAACGATCCAATAAGGAACGGTATACCATTCATCTTTCTTGTATGGTGTCCCTAATAATTCGCCTTTCACCTTTCCTTCTGACCAGCCGACAATCACAACGGAATGTCCACCTAAAAATTGGAACGATTGGATCGACTCTTGTCGCTGATTCAAGTCATAGTCCACTACATCCAAATAAATATTATCGGGATTCTTGCCGCCACACAGAAAATTGGACGAATAAAAATTATTGTATACATTATAATTGCCCACCACAGGTCCTTTGGATAAAATAAATTCTTTTACACGTAAGATAGATTTGGATATATTATCCATGGTCAATGAATTAGTATTTAAAGGAGACGCGCGAATATTGTGTACATAAAAGGTATTGGAGGGGGATTCGTCTTTTTGGCAGGAGGGAATTAATTCATTTAATAGGTCTGAAGGGGTTACGGTGTGGGATTGACCGTTACATTTTTCATTTTCTGTGCACCATGAATAGGCCATTTCAATCGACTCCGATCCCTTAATACCATGATTTTGAATATAGGTCAAGGCTACGGCTGGAGTGGATCCACCGCATTGATTATTCAATTGATCTCGCCAACAACTCATTAATTGAGTAAGATTGGCTTGGGGATTGGTCGCTAATAATCCTTGAATCACGAATTGATCCGACAAACAAGAGGTGGTCGAAAACGCCCAACAACTACCACACGCATATTGATTCAAGACTGGACATAAAGAAGGACCTTTGATCGTCGAATACCAATTGAATTGTTTAGGAATGATCGGGGTGATTTCTCCCGTCGGAAAAAACGATTTATGAAGTGAATATTTGGGAATCGCAGAAAAATCAATGATACTCGTATTAGGAGCAATGACTTGGTTTTCCACTCGAACCGATTTCACGATGGTCTTATTCTGCATCGTATTGAAAGATTGCATGGTATGCACATTATAAAAAGTGGGACGTAAGGTTTTAACGAATTCAGAATAGGAGACCGTCAATTGTTGAGGTGGAGGAATTTTCATTTTTATAATATTCAATAAATTTTATTAATTAAATCGTTGTCTACGTCTACCATATTCCCCTCTTATACTTTTGCGATAATCCATTTCATAAAATAAAGACAAAATATCTTGATTATACACTACATATTCCATATTGATATTGTCTTTATTTTGTTCTAATAAGGAAATTGCTCCTCGGTTCATACTTAAATAATTCCAATGAACAAGGTCTATATGACTGGACAATAAAGAAAGAGCCTTTGGATTTAAAGAAAGGGAGACCCAATCAATCGAGTCAGGCATGTCTTCCAATAATGGAATTCCGATAGGATTACAACTCAAATATTTCCAATCGATGTTCTCTTTATGTTGTTCCAAAAGAGAGAGAACGTCTGGATTCCGATTGGAAGATAAACAACTCCAATCCACTCGTTCAATGTGATCTTCCAAAAGACCAAGAGCCTTTGGATTAAGACTTAATTGATCCCAATGAATCTTATCCAGATTCTCTTCCAATAAGGAGATGGCATTCGGATTTTTGGATAATAAATCCCAACATATCTTCTCGGGATAATCTTTCAATAAAGAAATGGCGGCTGGATTTTCCGATAACAAGGACCAATCAATTTTATGAATGCAGGTATGTAATAAATCCATTGCGTTTGGATTATGATTCGAACTTAAAAATGCCCAGTCAATTTTATCTTTATATCTCTTTAACATAGAGAGAGCCTTCGCATTACTCGATAATAATTTCCAATCCACTTTCTCTGGATTGTTTTCCAATAAATGAATCGCATTTTGATTCGAAGATAAGAACATCCAATTGACTTTGGAAATATGTTTCTCTAATAAAGGTATTGCATTCCAATTTAAAGACAAAAACTCAAAAAATTCAAAGGTTTGTGAACTGCGTGTCCATAGATCTTCGTTTTTGGTTTTAAAGAAAGGGTGTACGTGATAAGGATAGGTGACTGCATCCATGATTTTTTTTTGGTTGATTGTGACGTTGGATTGATGTTTTAAGTTAGACATTCAATTTTTTCAAAAAAATGTTTTTCAAATTAAAAATCCAAATTTAAATTGTTTGGATGGATGGAATGAGTCGTTCATTCCTAGGTCGAACAAACGACATCATCACGATAGAAATAAATGGGGACACACACTACACCACAGCTAAGGAGGAGGAGGAGGAGAATGAAAGTGTTTGTTTATTTGATGACTATTTTGTTTATACTATTTTCCCAACAACTGTTTGATTTTCAATTCATTCTTTTTGAGGCATGTCACGATTCGTTTATTGATATAGGTGGAACAAAATTGATCCTCATTTTGTTGGGACACCACAACTTGATTGATCTTGCATGCCTTTTTATCGATCGATTCTAAATTATTGTGAATCAATTTAAAGGGAAGGTGTTCAGCAATTTTAAGTAGTTTCAATTTAGTTTTTTCATCATGAGTATAGGATAAATGTTTTGGGATTTGTAATAAATATAGTTTGATGATTCGGAAGAGTTCAACTTTACAAAGTAAAGCATTGGTTTCTTTTTTGATACGATAGAGTTTTTTCTCTTCACGAAGGATCGATTTGATTTCATCATGTTTCAATACGGAAAGGATGATTTCATTTTCATTTTCTAATTCTTGTTGCATTTTTTTTTTATGGAAAGAAAAAAAAAAATTGATTCTCTTGGTCATTCATTCATTCATTCAAGAAAGAAAAGTAAAGCAAAAACAGAACGAAAGAAACGATGATTCCAAAAATCGGATGTTTGCATTTTATGAGTGTGGTGAAACATGTGAGATCCGAGCCCCATTCATTATTATCCAGTCTATCGGATATGATCGATAACATTTATGGATTAGCGAATATATCAAATCAAACGGATGTCATTGCGAATATTCGAATCGAGTTCCATCCATTACACCCTCGAATGCCGTATAAGATCATCGTTTCGGACAATCTCCGACATGGTTTTCAAAATCTTTTTGAGGAAGCTTCTCATAATCCATTGAATATGGGACATATACGGGAGGGACATTCCAATGATCAGGAGAGTTCTGAATTCGGAACGGGACTGAAAAAGGCGATGATCTTTATGGCGGAACATGTGGAACTCTATACTCGATCCATTTCAGAAAAAAATAAAAACAAGAAAGAACATTATGTGAAAGTCGTTTTCGATATTCCTGAAATGATGAAACGACCTAGCGCTCAGGAAAGTTATGAACCGACATCGTTCGAGATCATTTCACCCAAAGAATTCGAGAAAATGCATTCACTCGACTCCCACGGTTCCACCATCCTTTTACAAAATTTAAATGAAAATGACTTTTCGCATGATCCAGAGACGGGTCTGAAATATACACAAAAAGAGTTGGAAACATTTTTACATGAGAAATTGAGTCGCGCCTATTCCGATTTGATACGAAAAGGAGTGTTTCGTATCCTACTGAATGATCAATGGATCACTGTGCAAGACGATCTTGTGGACAAAATACCCAAGAGTCATAAACTCGAGTATACCTTTTATACACGACTTAATTCGAAAAATGAACCTGAAAGTGTATTTCGAAATGGTCATACTCCTACAGGGAGAGTACAGACCATGGAATATGATCCGATCTCTGGCAAATTCATCAAATTGTCTTATCCCATGATGGAACGAATCAATCTACCTCCAATACAACTGGTCTCTTTATCGACAAAACATACCTCTTTCGATACATGGCTCTCGTATGATTATACGGACATTGTACGAGGAGGACGTTGTTTCGATCCGCCCATCAAGTTTGTGAAACAAGAGACAGATGGATATTCCAACCACATTTATAACCGTCTCACCTATGAATCCAAGAAATTGAACAAAGCGTTGGGCATAGGACCCAATAAAAAAGTCACAAAACCCAATAACATGTTAATTTCTGCCATCCAAACGACACTCAAACAAACGACCTATCATTGGAGAAAAGAAATCAAACTCCAACAGGATCATTTATCTTTACCTTCTTTCCAAAAAAGAGATGAAAACACGACGATTCATAGTGGTTCAGTTCCTTTCAAGATGGACATGGACGGATCGCAGAATCACAATCATGATGATATTCATCCTATACGTAAACGGAATCAAAAAGAATCAGAGGATCAAGAGTTTGTAACACGAGAGCAAAATCACATTCACCAAGATCAAGATCACAATCAGCAAGACCAAGATCAAAATCACAATCAGCAAGACCAAGATCAAAATCACAATCAGCAAGACCAAGATCAAAATCAGCAAGACCAAGATCAAAATCACAATCAGCAAGATCAAGATCACGATTTAAAGGTGGCGATTGAGCGATCGAAACGACTATTAAAAAGAGTAGCAGATAAAATATTGGAGTCTATACGTTCTCCTGATTTCCGAAAACGAGATGCGCATCTCGTTTGGGAATTTATAGAACGATATTTTCAAGAGAAAGACGAATCCAATGAATAAATGAATAGATGAATAGATTGATAATGAGCTCCAATCCTATCCTATTTTCATTGTACACGTACCATTACATTAAATGGAACGGGTTTGGAGTTGACTCATATTGATATAAGGACGTGTTTGATAGAGACTCGATTGTCCGAGTGGAGTAGCGGACACGCGTGGAAATCCATGAAAATAATAATAAGACATTGGATTTTGGTAAAGGGGGACGATATTGTTTAACACATTAGAGCCTCCGGTGATCACATTTCCTTTATTTTCCGTCAACGGATACAAGGATGGAGGAGCTAAGGGTAAATAATTGATAAATTGAACCATTCTTCTTATTAATGAAAAAGAAAAAAGAAAAAAAAAGAATCGATTATTGAAAAAGATAATGAAATAAACGTTTAATTTTGTCTTGACAACTAGCGGAACAGACTCGTAATTCTTTTTGATAAAGACGGAAAGAGATGCCTTTCTCTTTCACGGATTTTCCAGTGATGGGACATTGATCTCGGAAAGATAACAGAGTAAAATTAGGATGGGAGTCCGTGAGATAGTGGTATAGATGTAAGATTTTTCGTTGACATTGAGGACAACAGACACGTAATTCTTTTTGATGGACATAAAAAGTCACGCCTTTATCTTTGACGGATTTTCCTGTAATGGGACATTTATCTCGAAAGTTGTTCATTCTTTTTTTTATGAAATAAATAAAAAAATGAAAAGAATTTTGATAAAAGATAGATAGATCATTATGAAAATGAAAATCTTGAGAAATCTTTTAGGGGTATGTCCAATTTTCATACAAGGATTTATTATTTCAGTACCGACGGACTATGGAAAAGTGAATCGTATCTATCAATCGAACCATTCCACTTGTTTATGGACAAGTCAAAATAATATTCTTAGACTAGAGTTTGATAAAAACTATTCACATGTTCGGGGACGATGGAATCGCGGTCCTGAATCATTGGATCGATGCAATGGATTATTTTTAGATTATCCTTATTTTTATGGAGAACGAGAAGATGAAGATAAACCCAATTCCTTTTCCATCACATGTGTGAATATGAAATCGTCTCATTTACAATCAACGTTACCTCGAACATCGAGTTGGCAAGTGCTGGAGACATTGCACGGTGGTATTTTATGGTTGAATGACCATATATTGATTCGTTTGCGATTCTCCTCCTTATCGATGGAAGACTATCAATCGAATCTATGTATTCGTCAAACCTCATTGAATCTATCCGAAACATTGGCACCATGGATCGCTCTCGTTCGAATCGATCGAGAAACGATTTTGATAGCTAATCTAAGAGGGGATATTCTCTTTATCGGAATGAATAGAACAGCGTTTACCTTGGAAATCGTAAAACTCATTAAACATATACATTCTCATTCGATTCATCGATTGACGGTCAAACAACAGAAAGAGAGTGGTCATGTATTTGTCTATATGTATCCATCCTCGATGAATTATGGGGTGGAAATCATGACATTTCAAAAAACACAACCTTTTATGTGGCGAATTCTGCAACGGCAAATGATTCAACATCCTCATTTTCGATATCCGATGGTAGACACGATTCACGACAATTATCATTATTATTTATTAGAGGAGAGTGGAATCTTATATAAAATCCATTGCCAATCCAAAGAAATTCAATGTTTGTCTTGGAATCAAGATCGTTGGATCAATCATATTTATCCATTGGAATCGGGGTATGTATTAATCGTCTATTGTGAAAGAAAAACCAGACACATGGAACAAATTCAAGTCATTCATTTGTAAACAAACTGATTTAAATAAACTTTATTCCCAAAATAAAAAACAAATCATGAACAGTTTTTTATTTCTCGAAGCAAGAGATTTTTCCGTTCGATCCGGTGATAAAGGACAAGTGCTGTTTCTCACCTTTCAACCACGCGGACTGACATTAGTGTTATTTTATTCGAACGACTGTCCTCATTGTGAAGCTCTCATTAAACAATTTAAACAATTACCTTCGATGATTAATGGATGTCAATTTGCGATGGCCAATGTCGGACGTTATACGTCGATCGTTCAGATGTCAAGATCGACCATTGTTCCAATCAATTATGTACCGGATGTGATATTATTTGTGAATGGATTTCCGTATGTGCGATATGAAGGAGCATCGGACATTGAGGCGATTACGACCTTTTTACTGGAAATGAACAAGAAAATCAAAAATTTTAGTTTTATGGAAACCCAAAACCAGACAACGACCAACGACCATGTTCCACCGCTACCTTCCCAACAGCCCTCTCCTCATCCACCCATTGAAACGAACATCCGCATTCCACCGGTGTCTAATTCTCCGATTCCGATTCCAGAATATACCATTGGAATTCCTCTGTATGGAGAACGTAAAAAGGATCGTGTCTGTTATTTAAATTTCAATAGTGCCTATGTGAAAGCGAATTAAGATTTAAGAAAGCGTTTGGAAACCAGAGGAGGAGTTGTCGTTTCTTTTTCTTGGAATTGATGAAAAATACTTTTCGAAAAACTGTTATAAAAACTGAGTAAGTCAAATCGACAATTATTCGTGAATGCCAGTTGTTGCAATAAATGATAATCAGGGATACCACAATAGGGAATGGTTTGAGAGATTTTGATGGGGTGCATAAATAACTCCCGCACTCGTCTATGATTTAAACTAGTGACATCCAAAGAAGAGGGTAATGTGTCGATCGACCTATATTGTTGGATCAATTTGAACGCTTTATCAGAACCGATTTTCGGTAAATTGGAATTGTAATCTGTCCCGCACAGAATACAAAAATCCAACCATTGAGGATACGTTAATTGAAGATATTGAAGAATTTCATCTAAATCCACCTCCATGACGGTTTGAGTTTCGTAATTTAATCGATGTAACATAAATGGACACCCATACGCAAGTACGTCAGTGTCCTCCGTTAAGACGGCGGAGACAAACCCTTGTTTGGCCAAGGCGGAACAGGTCGCTTCTGCCTCCCCCTGTGCGTCCAAAAAAGGAATCTGACAAATCTTGAAAAACTCTTTGGTCAAAAGAAAATCTTCGGAACGAACGGATAATAAGGTATTTTCCAGATGGAATATTTCCTGTTCGATCACATTGGAATGAATCGGTAACTCATTCATTTGACGTTCCCGACACAAATTATCCAAAAATTTGAAAAAGATCGCATGGTGATCAGGATGTTTTCGTTTCATGTCTTGTATCCAAAGATCCAGCGATCCAAACTCCACCTCTTTCTCTAAGAACACGCTGAGTTGATCCCAACTTTCTCGAATGGTTTCAACACGTTGTTTGGAACGCTCTCTTGACTCCACTCTTAATTTTCTCTCTGTGTTTTTTTCAGGAGGGGCCTTGGAATCATACACACATACGAAATGAATATCGTTATATCGGAGAACCGATATTAATTTTAAAAAAGCATCCATATAATGATTGCCATAGGACGTTTTAAATTTGCACATATAGATACTGATATCAATCGCTATTTTACGAAATGCATATTTGGATAAGGGCACTTCGACATACACTTGTGGACAACTTTTTCGTAAGAATTGATGTAAATGTTTAATTCCCATCCTTTATCTACTTCATTTATTTTATTTCTTTAGATCATTATTAATAATATCTCCACCAGTAACCACCGCAACATGAATCATAACAAGTATTATAACAACAAGAATTCCAGTACCAATAGTTGCCAGTGCAACCGCAACACGAGTTATAACAAGAATTATAAAGATAGGGTACATATCCTAAACTTCTAGAGGTAGTTCCCACTGAATTACAACTGCTACACGCCATTTTCTCTTCTATTGTATCTCAACATTTTTTTTTTTATCGAAAATTTTAAAGTGATCTTTTTTTTTCCATCAAGACCTCATTCTGTTCGATCGATCCATCCATCTGATTCAATCGGATCAGGATTCATTTTCATGGTTTAATTTTCTTTATCTTGTCTATTAAATAGATGGAATAGATATGAATATTTTTGTCAAAACGTTGACTGGTAAAACCATTCAAATTGAGGTAGATCCCTCCGACACCGTTGAACAAGTCAAACAAAAAATACAGGATAAAGATGGCATTCCCGCGGATCAACAACGATTGATTTTTGCAGGAAAACAATTAGAAGATAATCGATCCATTATGGACTACAATATCCAAAATGAAAGCACCATTCATCTCGTCCTCCGATTACGATAAGTCTTTCCAGTCAAAAAACAAAAAAACAAAAAAAATGTTCAAACTTACACCTACTTGAACATGAACGAACAAATGTAAATTGAATACTATTTTTGTTTAATCAATGATATCTATCCAATCATTGAATATATATTCTTTTCATTCGTTTTTCTGATCAATCAACGTCGTAAATGTGCAAAGAAAACGTAATGGATGAGTTTTACATATACAAACAAATAATAAAGAAACCACCATTCATTTCGTTTCTTTCTCATCGGTAAGTATTTCTTTGAATCTCATCTGTCTTGTCTTTTCGATTTTCTTGTCTTTAAATCAATTTCATTCAAAATGAATCCTCCTCCTCTAAAATCTCGAAAGGTTTGTAAACCGATGTATTTTTTTGTCTGAGTTGGAATTGATTACATGGATCTGTGC
>Ga0194133_10007228_pt1 | contig 13380 bp, 9 predicted proteins | sample TA2KigOf40mmetaG_FD_155448 | JGI IMG/M metagenome (GOLD analysis project Ga0194133, IMG submission 155448) | Freshwater microbial communities from Lake Tanganyika, Tanzania - TA2015055 Kigoma Offshore 40m | ecosystem: Environmental > Aquatic > Freshwater > Lake | place: Tanzania: Lake Tanganyika...
AGCCTAGCCTAGCCTAGCCTAGCCTAGCCTAGCCTAGCCTAGCCTAGCCTAGCCTAGCCTAGCCCAGCCTAGCCTAGTCTAGCCTAGCCTAACCTTACCTAACCTAACCTAACCTAACCTTGCCTGATCTAACCTAACCTAACCTTCAGGGACTTTACCCTACAGATCTAAGCACTTGGGCTTAACCCTGCAAGGCTCATCATACGAGGCTAGCCTGGGTCCGGGCCTAGGTTTGGATTGGTAGGTAAGCAAACTGTTAGGGAAATGAACTAGGGGTAAGCAAAATAGTTTTAGGCAAACTGGGGGTAGGTGAACTCTCGTGGTACCGATGACTTAGGGTCATAGGCCTGGTTGGTATGTTTGGGTTGGGTTAGGTCATCTCTGCTCAAGCCCCGACTACCACGATGCCCGAACACTCCTTACCTTATTTTGGGGTTTTTACCAAGCTTGGCATTGCAGAGGACATATTTGATTATGTTAGAGCGATTTAATTGATATAGAATTGCACCATCATCTCAAAGTCAGTAGAATTTCTCAAATTAAAGAGTAAATCATTTTTTGTTTTTAGTGTATGTGAGGTCCATTTTTGTTGTTTAGCATTTAGGATGCAATTCAAAATATCAAAGACCGGATCACCGATCAGGGTGCGATATTAGGACACATTTGGTCACACAGCACATTAACACGCTCTGTACTTTCTCTAAAGAGAAAAGGTAATGAATGGTACATTCAAAACATCAAAGACAAGATTAGCAGTCAAGGTGCGATAATGGGATACGTTGCATCCCATAGCATATTAACACAATCTGTAATTTCTTTAAGGAGAGAAGAGAGAATGGCACATTCAAAATGTCAAAGACTTGTTTAGCAGTCAAGGTGCGAAAATGGGATACATTGCATCCCATAGCATATTAACACAATCTGTAATTTCTTTAAGAAGATAAGAGAGAATGGCAAATTCAAAATGTCAAAGACTGTTTCAGCAGTCAGGGTGCGATATTGGTACCACAGTATATAGGCAAAGTCTGAAATTTCTTTAAAGACAGAAGGTGACGTCTTGCAAATTCAAAATATCAAAGATTGGGCCATTAATAAGGGTGTGATAAATTGATACATTTGGTCTCAATGGGATAGCGACAAAGCCTGTGATTTCTTTGAAGATAGAAGGTTATGAAAGGCCCCTTCAAAATATCAAAGATTGGATCAGCGGTCAGGGTACGATGTTGGGACACAGTTGGCCGAATTGCAATTAGGACACACTTTATCATTTTAAATAGGCAGTATGTAATAGGTTCATCAAAATATGGCAGATTGGTCAGGGTACGATGGTAAAGACACATGGGTCCTGTGGCTCACAGACACAGTCTGTTATTTCTATATAGCTTGAGGTCAATAGATGATTCTAATTTTGTGATGAGCACATTACCAATACCCCAACCCTCTTGGAGAAGTGCCTTGTTTGAGCAACCCAAGTCCCAAGGTGGCCATTTTATCTTTTGAAAGATCAAATTAGCTTGTTCAGGGCCATTCCAGGTACTATCTGATAGTTCAGAATTTGATTCTTGATTCAAAAACATGTTTTACCTGGTCTGTAAATTGCCTTGTCTGTCTGGATGAATATAGAATAACCTTTATGGACATATTCCAATTTTTGGGACTCATCAAAAATAACTGGAGACCGTCCTTTAGCTGTCAGGGTGTAAGTTCCATCACCAAGATCTCCAACCCTAAAACAGAAAAGAATTTCATTGCATTTATTAATGAACTGATGGCCATTGTTTGAAACAAAAGTTTCACCCACTCATAAATTCAAATGATTGCATAATAAAATACTTTCAAGATTAAAATTTTGTGTGGGATAAACAACTCTAATTCAAAAGGTATTTTTTACCTTATCCTTACAATTTGGGTTTGATCGGCTGCAACAGTTGTCTGCTCACGGATCTCAATGGGTTGGCCAGAATCTGACCGACCATGTATAACTAATTCAACATCTTGTTCTAAACAGTGAAAAAAATATTAGTTCTTAAATCACATAACTTATTATTGATGTCTTTATCCTTTCAGTAAAATAGATATTTCTCATTTTGCAATATATTTAATACTAGCCAACTGGGGCCCGGCATTGCTCGGGAACAGTTTAATGCAGGACTAATAAAAATGTAGTATCCCCTTTGTGCCCCAATACTCTCCCAACCCATGTAACCCTCCCCTCATATTGCCTGTAATACCCTGCTTACAATTTTCATATGGTACTTTTATTTCACAGCTGACCCAATATATTTTTGCCCCAGAGGTTGGGGCTATGGGTCCAAAAGAGGTGACAAACTTTTTAGATACCCCTCCTTAGCAACTATTTTTATGTCAAAAATTTTCAAAAATTGATCTTGGGCCCGGGAAGAGGCCTTGAGATATTTCTAATCCACCCTTTTTCTTCCATTCTCAAAGGCCCATAACTGAAATTTCAAAATTTTAGACCATCCATTGTGAATTAAGCCTGCCATTGCTGTTTAATTTGTACCCAAATAGCCCCTCATCCCTGGAACTGAAGAGCAAAAATTGACATATTGACAAAAAGTATAAAGGCACCCTGCTGGTCATTTTTTTACACAACGGTTTTTCTCCAGTGACCTTCTTAGGTTTTGGAGTTTGGCCGACCCCGTGTACATAGGGTCGGGTTGGCAAGTAATACTTGTGTTATGAACCCTGAGTTAGTGCAGAGGTCTGTACAAAATTTGGTGGAGATTGGTCTGGTTGTTCAAGGTAGGTTCAAACAGTCTGATTTATATTTATACTAGCCAACCGGGGCCCGGCGCTGTTGGTAAAAATTTAATTCATTTTTTGTAAAGCAAAGTTTTTCTCCAGTGATGTGTTCAGCTTTTGGAGTTTGGGTTATCACTGGGTCAGTGGGTGGGGTGGCGGAGTCATACTTGTTTAGAACCTTCCCCCTGTTGGTGCGGAGGTCTGTACAAAATTTGGAGGAGACTGGTCTGGCGTTTCGCGCGTGAAAGAGGGATATAGGTAGCTACATTTGTACAAACAGTCTCTAGACAAATGTTTGGTTTATTCACATTTTGTTATCCAGTTGGTTTGCAAAGCAATCCTTGATTCCCACCCTAAGTATCTATTTTGCAATAGATATCAACCAAAAATGCCCTCTCTTTGATACCTCCTTTCATTGCTTCCATTTAAATCTTTCCCCAGATCTATAAAAGGATTCCAGTGCCATCTATAAACAGTTAAGTAGTAGGTCACCCCGCATACATCCCAGAGCACATTCATCTTTACTTTTTTTAGTAATTTATTATGTAGATGGATCCCCAAATTACTCTTTTTTGCCCTGACCTAACCCCACATTGGACGAAGATTCTTGGCCAACCACAACACTTTTACCTTCTGGGCCTAGGGAGGGAAGTGGTTTTATGAAAAGAGTAGGATCAGGGGGGTTCCATTGGTGGGGACATATTGTAGCCTGGGTCGTTGCAGTGGACAATGGATGCTAACAAAGTGTTTGCATACAGAATCAAGAATTGATGCTAAAATAATGGGGTCAACCTGGGTACGAATCATAGACATTGAATACATACATCACGCAAGCGACCAAAAAATCATAGAGGTGGTTTACCAGCAGCTGACCCAGCTAGGCCGCACAGATTCAGCTGTTGGTAAACCATTAATTTAATACAGTGCAAATTTTTCCAGCTACTCAGGCAGAGGTGCGTGGTCTATATATTCGATGTCTATGGTACGAACCCTCATAGCCCAGAAAAAATATGAAAAATTTTACATCATTTTTACATACTTTTCATGTAAAAATAATGAACTTTAAATTTTTTTTGGTCTTAATATTATTTTCATTAATAGTTTGTATGTAAAATTTTAAACAAAAAAAACTACTGATGGAATGATTTGACCTTCAAAAAAAAATTGGTTTGATCATGCTCTGTTTTTTCTTCCATTCTAGACTAAATATACTTACGGTTATTAATATCAATGTTGAAGACTGAGACGGCTACTAAATAATCTGTGTTTGGTCTGATCAAAGTTGGTGCAAGAATTGTGTAGGTAGGTTTTTGAGATTGGACAACTGCCACATGAAGACAGAACATCAAGTTCAACAAAAAATATATCATTTTCAACCTTCGTCTCTCCAACTTTTGATATGAATTCAAACACTTTAGTTAGTCACTTCAAATCAATGATTCACTCACTAGAAAATTAACACTTTTCGGGGTGATCAAGCAGACCCATTGGGCCTCCGGACACGGAGATTTGAACGCCAGCAGCACCACATTTTCCAGTAGAAAATTCCAACAGAAATCACACAATTTTTGGGGTTTAAATCCCTGAAAATATCTCCATATGACTTACTCACTTGCCCATGTGTAAATGGTGCGTCATATGAAACTAAATTTTTTTTTCACCTTCTATGCACACAGGTTGGAAACCTCAAACAAACTGACTGTATAGAAAGAAGGTTTTGTTATCGACAAGGCATGTGAGATTAGAGAAAGAGAATCAAAGATGGTGGATGCAAGTTTCAAAAGATCAAATTCTTCCTATTCAAATATTAAAATCTATTTTCAACAATGGGGAAAAAAAAGGAGTCTGATAAAATAATTGTCATTATTGTAGATTTTTTTCCCATTTCCAACTCTCACTTTCAGAATTGAGGGATCTGGCCTTCACCTAGGATAATTTTCCCGTTCTTTTTTTTCCTCTCTCAACTTATTTAAAAGGGAAACAAACAAGGGTGGGTGGAGATGGATTTTGAAGTTGTCTATACATATTAAATTTTAAACGTGGGCGGCTTTTTGTTCCTTTGGGTATGTGTTGCAAGTATTTGTTAGAAAAAAAATGTGGCTTAAGTGACCAGCCAATCAAGTTTTGGATTCTTCTCCATCACCAATATGGTTTCAAAATGATGAAAATAATTACTTTTTTATTATCAAAATCTGGCTCTATAGTGAACAGGTGTGAACCTTTTGACATTTGGTTTGTTGAATTCAGGAAATAAAGATCTGCCATCATTTTTGCTCCAAAAAAGGTTAAATAAGGAAAATGTAAAATTGCTTTAAATGATGTACTTTTCTTGAGCATGAGTAAATTTTTGCAGGCAAATCTTGAGGAAAAATTTGTTCATCTTTGATTGATTAAAACAAATAAATGATGATAGATAGATATTATCTTTGTCCTTTTAACAGGTTGATCAAATTCAGTTGCAGAAACTACATTTTTTCTATGCATGCTTTTGGTGACCTTGAAATATTGTACCCATTGAGAAAAACCATGCAACCTGTGATGCTATGCCGTCTTATAAAAGGAAGTAAAGTTCATATTATTATTGCAAATTTACATCAAACAAAAAAATGTTTAGACTAGAATCATTGTTAAAAATAATTGAATAGACATTATGAATGAATCGATGAGGTACCTAAGAATTATGAGCAAATTTGGCAAAGTTTATGAATTAAATGCTTTTTGAAAAGGTTACATATGAGAGATGACTTTTTGAATGAAATTGACAAGGTACAACAAACATAAAATCCTCAGTCGAGAAAGTGTTACAGTTGTAGCAAATAGATAAGAGAAATGTTTAAAATATTTCACTTTTTAAATCAGTTCAGCCATAATTGACTCTGTATGAATTCCCTTATGGGTCTCAAAGCTCTATGGAATCGCCACTGTCAAATATCTCAGTCATTTCAGATTTTGAAACATGATTCGGTCCAATCTAAAATAATTTGGAAAAAACTGACGTTATATGAGGCTTTATTTTACGAAAAAATGCTTACAAGGTAAGTAGACACTGCTGCATAGTGAATCATAGCGCCGGCAACAACGTGAAGGTGCCATATAGCATGTGCCAAAGGTATTCTTCCATCTGCTTTGAAGAAAACAACCCCAATAACGTACACAAAACCGCCAAGCTTTAGCTCTGAGATGCCAGACACGTCCCTCTGAAAGCAATATTATTTCGTTAGGTAGAAAATCTTTGAACGTCTTGTGATATCTACTCAACCATTTCAAGCACAGCTAAGAGGCCAGGCAAAATTCCGATGACGAGATAAAATGTTGTCTCCAGCCACTTGTATTTCTCGTGGAAGAGCTGAAATATCAATGTCCAGTATTCAAGCACAATAACTATGCTTGTTTAAGAAAGGGACTTGACTATCCTATTTTAGATATCTGAAGCTAAAGGTGCGTTAAAGTTCGTTTTCATGCTTTCAAAAAAACGTGAAATTTTATGTTCATGCAGAGTTCAGTTGGTTTTGTACTTCAAAATGTTTTGCAATTATGATAAGTGAATTGAAGTTGTTTTTTGTTAACTGACCTGCTGATATGCTATGCCTAAAGACGCCAGCAACCAGATGGACCAACGGAGATGGCAAGCAAACCCATCAGACGGCAAATCTCTGAGGCTCAACCAAGGAGTGTAAGAACCTTGTGAGAACAAGAATAGGACAATTAAAGCTTAATATTGGATTGAGTCGTGATTTTCATCTCTTGTCCAAATTCAACGAGCGTAATATGACAAAGTAAGGACACTGACCTGCGATGAATAAATATATCATGGCTCGGTCGCTACGGTGCAGAAGTTCTTGAAGTCTCCTTTAGAGTGAAAAATGAATCATGTTTTATAGTGATTGTTTCATTCGTGAAATAAGATTCCCAACAAACTTGTATTTTCCGATGCATGCTACTGTATGAAAAAATGTTGAGACCGAAAATAGTCCTACAAGAACTGCTCCGTAAATGATAGCTAAAATATGAAATTTCTATAAGATTTTTTTCAGATGAGAAAAATATGACTTTTCGTTTACCTGATGAGTATTGATTTTGATTCGACGAAGAACTGACTAGGTCCATCAAACACCAGATGGCAAGTGGTATGGAAATCTTTAAAGAACAACAGTTGAAATTTCGAACATTTTTTATCTTATAGCTTAAAAGACAGTTAGACTTACCCCGTGGGTTACAATATTGGCAAGATGTTCAATGTAGGTTGGCTTATAAGCTTCATTCTTTGCTGCAACACTATTCTTCCATTGTAAACTGTAAAATTATCAATAATATCATGAGATTAGACTGACACTTTCGAAGTAGGCCAATAAGTGAGGTATAGAAAAAGGGTTAAACATAACCTTTTAACATAAGAAAGAGCCCTTATTTTCTTTTCAGAAAGGTAACGAAGCAACATTTTCGGACATGTCAAAAATATATTCTGGACCTCCATGTCAAGCTTTGGATTTGGCACTTTCAAACTCTTAATTGGGGCCCCTTTTGACCTCTTGACACAGCTCTTGGATGACTCTGGCAATTAGATAACTTGTCATTCGTATTTCGACCTTCAGTGTCAAATCAGTATAACTAAATAAGGCTTCCAAAATCCAAATGTTATGTTATGTCATTTCAAGTCTGTGGTGTTCATCACAGAAATCTACAAAAGAAAAGCTGCTGTACATTTGAATTAATTTCTTTAATTACATGATTTTTTGAATTAAAAATGAGAAATATGTAAAACAAAAGATAAAATTTTGAATTGCTTTCCTTTGTTGTCTTTTTGGTTAAAATTGTCTTACTAAATGAAGCATATTCGATTTTTTTGCTCTACGTGTTTCATGCATGCACCAGTCACCACATGTTTTTTTATTGTAACGTAAACCACGTGTTCGCCCATCCTGGCAATAATTTGCAAAATCTTTCAAGTTTAAACTATATGAAATTCGAGAATTGATTTTGTACTTATTTTTCTAATAATGCATTTATTTAACATGTTAAAAGTAAAATAAACCATCCATCTATCTTGTCTATTCAAATGAAAAAGCTATTAGCTTAATTTAGCCCACTTAGTAAGAGCAAGTCACAAAATTGAACCTCTAACAGTTTAACTTTTTTATTACACCTCTGAATGATTTTTAACAAAGAGCTTTTTGGAGAATACACGATTGATGACAGAACACAAGCAGAGCGGCAGCAGGTCATTTGTAAGAATCAAAGTAGTCGAAATACATCTTTCAATAAACGGTCAGGTAAAGTTGAGCTTTAGGGCTTGTGATTTGAGATGACTCGCAAGTCAGCAAGATGGAAATATTTAGCTTTCAATGACTACAATGCTGCAGAGTTCGTGGTGGTTTTTAGACTGGGGTGAAGGGGAATCACTTGAATTGGTGAAAACAGGGGGAGCTTATGTTCTAGAAAGGGTGAAGAAACATATATAAATTTAACAACTTCCCTTTCAGAGATAGCAACTGAACCCAATAATACCTTGTAGTTGACCGAAAGGTTTGAGTTATAAAACAAGTATAACAAATACAAGGTTTGGAGTTAGAACAGGGCAATTTGGAGATCAGATAAAATAAACGGATGAAAATATCAAGGTGAAAGAAAATGAATGAAACGAGACAAGGGACGTTATATGACCAAAAGTAACCAAATATTGATCTGAAAGCGTATCTGACAAATTAAATTAATTTTTATTCATGATAAATATTCCGCTCGAGCTGGATTCTGGTATTGGGAATGAATTAATTGCTATCTTCGAATGAGACGTACTAAATTCGACAACCTCCTCTTTGATTCCTTGCTGAAAAAAAGATGAGAGGCCCGTGAGAATCTGAATTTCATATTTAAATAGTTTCCAATAGTATTAACCTGCTCTTCGGAAAACAAATGGTCTCCTTCTAAATGTCTAATTGCTTCAACGATGGAGTCAAGGTTATTCCGCGATGATGTTGATAAGATGTAAGACCTTTCAAAGAAGTCAAAAGTGTATAGAGAGTCGTCCACGTAAATGTGTTGAACTTTTTTTTAAAAAAACCTGCTGGTATTGCTGGAGTCTGTAAGCTCTTGGGGCAAAGTCCTTTCGCAACTCGTTGAAGACGGTGTCTGTAAAGGAGGTGCTTTAGCCAATGTAATGGGAGGTGAAGCCTTTTTTAAAGTTGGAACTGTTGCAACTGCTGCTACTGCTGCTGGCTGAGGTAAAGGCCCAGTCAAGTTGGAAAGTTTTTCAACCGAAACAATCATTGTCGAGGGTTCCTTTATAACAAACCAATCAAATTAAAAATCCGACCGATTTTGAATATCACGGGCAATGAATTATTCAAAAGAAAATACCGGTTTCAGGGGAACTGGTTCTGTGACAGATGACAAAAGTATTGCAGCAGGAGGTCTAGCACTCAGGTCTTGACTGAGAACTAATCGGCACGAATCTTCTTCCTAAGGTTTCATAAATGAGTAAAAATTAGTCTCTCAGGCTGGGTTGAAAATACTTATTACTTGTTTGATAATGGTTTGGCCCTGAATGACGGATGTAGGTTTGCTGCAAATTGTTATTTGAGCTTCTAGTGATCGAACAGTTTCCTCGAGTTGTAATCGAATCCTTTGTTCTTGGGTCAGCTGCAGGTTAAGGTCGTTCACTTTGCTAGACAATGTAGATTCTTCTTCGGTACTTCGAATGGTATCTGTTAGATCGTTGTAAGAAATTACTGATCAGTATATTTGATGAATTAGCTTGGTGTCACTTAAAGTGTGAATCCTCACCATTTTCATTGTGAATCCTTTTCTTTTTTAATTGAGGAGAGGTTTCATCTCCATCTAACCTTTGCTGATTTAGTGCCAATAACCTCTTTAGTTGACTGTTTTGCTGTAGAAGACGAGTTTTTTCTTGCTCTAAACTGTAAATGTACTCTGAGGTCTGCTGAAGTATGGCAGCCTAAAATTGAGAAAAACAAACAAAATCTTTCAGTTTAGATAAAGAGAGCCAAGGTTTTAAACACGAATTGATCACCAATGCTTTAAAAGAGCATTTCAAATGATTTTTAGACTTTTACCTTGCTAAGTTTTTCTCCCTCGTGGTGTGGAAGCAGTGTTCGAAGACTTTGAAATCCAGCATTTATACTTTGCATTCGTCGTCGTTCATTTGAATTGGCAATTTCGCGGCGAATGCGTCGCTCTTGATCAGCAGATGGATTGTTGTCTCCACTAATTTTGAAAGAAAGATTTAGTCAAAACAGTCAATCTAGCTTTTGTGACATCTATTAACAACTTTCACAGTTTGTGCAACAAGTTAAATATTGAAAAGTATTGGCGTTTCAAGGGTGGAATTTAAACTTTTGATCAGAATACTGAAGTTTATCGATATAGACTCGCAAAGGTGAGAATATTACTGTCACACCCAAAAAGATTGCATCAATTCATGCTTTGAACATCTGTAGATTTTGATTATGGTGTCAGGACTTTGGTAGAGGCAGTAAATTTAACCTTTGATTGGGCAGTGACAGCTGGCTAATATTTCTCACTGGTTGTCTTGTTGCTCAAGCCATTGAAAAGTAATTCGGATAAGCCGAAAATCTGTTGCTAAACTATGTAAAATCTTCTCACCCGCTATTTTCGTCGTCAAGCATATTGACGTCGTCTTCTTCGATACCCATTTGATTGGCCAAGTTGAGTACCGTTTGTGAAATAACTCTTGATTGAAAAGCACCGGTGTTTGCACGTCAATTTTAACTTACACAAAATCTTAAAAGGTTTGTTTGTGTTCGGCTCTTAAAAGCGTCTCTACTATTTCCCAGCTGATCCCAAGCCAAACCCATTGCCTAAAATAGTCACTTCAGCCAGCATAGCCCATTCAGCCTGATCATATGATTTGGTTGGCGGCGGAACCTAGTTCAAAATGGCCGACGCACCAACCTTCTGGGATAAGCACGTTCTTAAATTGCCATAACAGATGACTACAGAGAAAATCAAAAACAAGTTGCTTGGTGAAAAATTTCAAACATTTGGAGCAAAGGAAACCTGAACAATAATTTTTGAGTTTTTCAAATGAACTAAAGCTTATTAGCCATTTTTTCTTTGAAAAGATGTTGAAAACGAGATTCAAATGTTTATAGAAATTTGAAGGAAGACACAGCTGCTTTTTTTCTGCACGAAATGTGTATACGCGCGTTTTATACAAAGAATCCACCAATCTTTTACTTAACGAACGGTGCAGCTTACTTTCCATTTTTTCTTTTTAAAAGAGAACAAAAATGGCCGCCTGACTGCCATAAAACAGCCTGCCAGGCAAAAGTCAAGGTGATAAAAATTGAAAAATTTAACTTTATATTTTACTAAAAATGCATTTTCAATAAAAATAATTGTCAACTATTGAGTATATTAAAAGACTTTTGAAACAAAAAGGTTCTTAATAAAAATTATGTTTTTACTAAATTAAGTATTTCTAACATAAAAATTTACAGAAAGGTTTTAATCCAAAGTATTCTAAAAACTTTATTTTTATATTTTTTGCAGATTATGTTTTTAGTTTAGAGCGTTTTAATAATTGAGTCAAAAAATTTAAGTTGCGCTGTTTCAAGTCGAACGTTCTTACCTCACAAGGTTGTTTCACTGAAGAACCTCCATTTTCACAAATCTGTCCTTCCGGGCTAGACTTTCAAACGATCCGGACGCGTTCAGTCGACTCTTCTGAATTTACTTGAGATAACAACCAGAGATTTGACAAGTAAGTGACAAATAAAGCCAACAAACACCATCAAAAGCATTTCTGCACTTGTTTTAGCTATTTAAGCCTTTCAATTTGTGTTGTCAAAATTTAATGATCCTCCATTTTGGATTTGCTGTGCCACTTGAATAGCGTAAGATTAAAGAGGAATACCATCAAAAATCTCTTTTGATTTTCAAAATCACCGTCAGTTTCTTGTTGCTTGACAGTTTTTCTATTCTGATTTGGCTTTTGACTTAATCTGCTCTTATTTTTACAGCTCAAAATGGCCGATAAGAAGAAGCTGGGATTCGCCGAGAACTTTATGCTCTCTGGTGTTGCTGCCGCCGTCTCAAAGACTGCTGCCGCCCCAATTGAAAGAGTCAAACTCCTTGTCCAGAATCAGGTATGACTGGTGGCTGACCTATTGACCTCTGCAACTATTTTAAAGGTTATGATTTTCAGGCTGAGATGATCAAGCAAGGTCGCTTGGACAAGCCATACACAGGAGTCGTCGATTGTACCGTCAGGACATTCAAGAACGAGGGCGTCATTCCATTCTGGAGAGGTACCATTTTGAACAATTATTTAAGGCCTGACATGGTAAAAAGTTCTGCAAGGCAACAAACGTCTGCATTTTTGTGGCTTCACATCTTATATTTCGTAATAAATCAATTCTTGTTCAGATTGTTTCTACTAATTACCTTCTGTCATGGCCACAAAAGTGTTTGCAGACGAACATGACTTTGTTGTCATGATTTCAAAACGAATGCGGTAGATTTTAACGGAACTGTAAATTTTAGGTAACATGGCTAACGTCATCAGATATTTCCCCACACAGGCTTTGAACTTCGCATTCAAAGATACCATCAAGGCCACATTTAAAACCGCCAAGGATGCACCTCAGGTGCGAAGTGTCATCTAAAGTTATTAGGATCCGCAATTTTGACTTTTAATCTTTTTTCAGTACGAGAAGTTTGCAAAGAATATTCTGTCTGGTGGCTTCGCTGGTTCCCTCTCGCTAACATTTGTTTACTCTTTGGACTATTGTCGTACAAGGTACGTTTTCATGTCCTTGCCGTTTCAGAGTATCTTGATTAAGAATTTATTTGTATTTTTCAGGTTAGCCAATGACGCCAAGGCAAAGGGCAAGGAACGCCAGTTCAATGGCATGATCGATGTATACGTCAAAACCATCAAGTCTGACGGCATTGTTGGCCTTTACAGAGGCTTTGTCATTTCCTGCGTGGGAATCTTCATTTACCGTGGAATGTACTTCGGTCTTTACGACTCGCTTAAGCCCATTCTCTTGGTATGAGCAATTCTGTCTAGACCTTTCTGTTCCAATTTATGACATTCCATTTTTTAAATTGTAGGGTGAAAGCAACAGCGTTGTTCTTAGCTTCCTTTTGGGCTGGGGAGTTACCATCACTGCTGGTCTTATGTCTTATCCCATCGATACCATCAGACGTAGAATGATGATGACCTCTGGACAGGTACATCTCGGCAAGATTGAATGAAAACTACGGTGGGGCTAATTTGAAAATCTCATTCTCAGGCTGTCAAATACAAGGGTTCAGTGGACTGCTTTGTCCAGATCATGAAGACAGAAGGATTCATGTCCATGATGAAGGGTGCTGGCGCCAACATTCTCCGTGGTGTCGCCGGAGCCGGTGTCCTTGCCGGTTTCGACAAGTTCAAGGAGCTCTACATCATGTGGAGAGTCTCAAAGTAAAGACCAACGACATTGGAAGATCTTGCAATCTTGAATATTGAAAGCTCTGTTATCTCCTCCATCTAAACTCTATTTTTGAGGGGCTTTTGTCTACATCTACTAGCAGTTATCTTAAATAGCAGTGAGCCCAACTTTTATGACTTGAAATTTGACAAGGCCCCCC
>Ga0194133_10007231_pt1 | contig 13373 bp, 8 predicted proteins | sample TA2KigOf40mmetaG_FD_155448 | JGI IMG/M metagenome (GOLD analysis project Ga0194133, IMG submission 155448) | Freshwater microbial communities from Lake Tanganyika, Tanzania - TA2015055 Kigoma Offshore 40m | ecosystem: Environmental > Aquatic > Freshwater > Lake | place: Tanzania: Lake Tanganyika...
AATCCATCTTGATGATTTTTTTCTCATCCACAAATTAACTCTTGGTCAATTGACTTTCGTATTTCCTCTTAGTAAATAAAAAGCCATTTTGACTGGTTTAAATGTCCCCCAACTGAGACTCTGAATTCTCACTCCTCAGTCCCTTCTTCTGTCCCATTTTCGTTTCAAAGTATAACTTTTCTGAGGGAATGGACGATTGACTGCTTTTTTATTACTTATCTCCCTTTTTATCTTTGCTATTGGTTTTGCCTGCCCGCCTGACATGGTCGATAAACTTTATAATTCCTTCATAAACGATTTTGAAAACTCAATTGCCCAAGGGAAACCTGACTGAATCTTTTCTTACTAGAAAAGATTCATTCTAATTTTACATCTGATTTCATATGGGTATGTGTGTGTGGGTTTGACTTGAAAGATTTTACTGCCAAATCGATCAATTTGCTGAGTTGACAAAGAAATTACAGCCAAAAAAAACCCTTTTAAACTGAACTTAAGAAAAGAAGCTGAGAAATTGTGGGTCTTTTGAGAGGAATGAAAATACTCTTTGGAATTGTCCCCCAATCTTTAACTACTGCCCATCTAAATAAGACTTTAAATTCAAAACTTCTTTCTGTCTTTCTACTTTCTTAAGACTTTGTGCAAAGGGAAATCAAATAAAGATGACCATTGTCTGCAGTCGGTCGTTGTGAAGCTTGAAAAAAGTTCCACACCAGACAAAATAAGACTCGACAAAATCTATTTTGTAAGGTAAATTTTCAGTGACTATTATTATTCCACAAAGATGCTGAAAAAGTTTTTTAATTGATGATTAAATGAAAGGTTTTTTTAAAAAAAGCAAGTGAAAGACAACTGTTTTCCAGAAAGATATAATTCAAAAAACTAATTAGCATATACTTATCCAACAAGTCACATTCTAAATTACAAAAACTTTAAGTTAAGTGCACAAAGTCAAGCTCTTGTAACTTTTAAGTGAAGTATTGATTTCTACTTTTGAGAAGTATTTGGAGAAGTCTGAGAAAAATTCTGAACTTTTTCAATATTCCCAAGATTTTCTCTGCAGAATGAAATATATAATCCTTTGGTGCATTTTTATGCTTCTATCATTTTGCTGATGTCTAAGACTCATAGCCCAATTTTTTTTATCTAAATTAGGAGTGCCGTATTAGGTTGACAATTTGTAATAATGCTTTTTTGCTTTATGATAACCGTTTTATCTTAGAGTCAGAGGTTGTCCACAATTTGTATTTAAGCCCAAAACAGTTCATGTTTCAGGGGTTCAATTTCATCACCCAACAACTGAAGAAAATTTGTGTCATGATACAACTTTTGCATGTTTGGAATCTTTAGATAAAGAAGTAGTGTCAGAGAAAAATAAAGGGTGAAAATGATCAAGCTTCAATTTAAAAAGTATGCAATGCAGTTGGCTTCTTTCAAATCTTGGCAGAGGCTTGGTCTTATCATCATCCAACAATTATTTGACTACAAAACTCTTTTCATACATCACTCCAATATAACTTTACTTGCAAGATAGCAAGAAATATGATTTAGACTTCAAAAAAGATATTATTCAATTTTGCAATTCCTTTGGAAAAAAGGAGTTAGTCAAAGCAAAGTAGAAAGAACACTTTTTGTGAAAAAAGCCAGCAACAAAAACAAAGTTACAATATCCCTTCACAAGTTAATGTCCTTTGGGACGAAGGCTTAAGATTTGGAGTAAAATACATTAGGGACAAGACGTATTTTATCTAAGTTTTTCTTTCTTCATACAAAGTCCTCTGAAAAATCTTTGGCCGGGCATTTTCTTTGAAAGAATATAAAACCATATGATAAATCCTTCTCATTTTGTGACGAATGATGGGAAATATAAGCTGTGCAGTTGACAGACTCCTCTAATTATTGACCTCCAAACAAAAAAAGCAGTGAGTTTCACTAAATGTCCTTTTTGGCATTAAGGAAATCAATTTTTCTTGATGCATGTCAGAAATTGAGGAAAAAATGTGACTCATGATTCGTAACCTTTTCATTTTGAATTCATTTATAATAAGATTTTTCATTTTATTTTTGCTTTTGGTCTTTTTTGTTTCTGTGTCAAGTTTCAGAGCCCAAGTCCAGATCTCGTAACGATGGCAGCTTCTAAGCTGTGGCCATGCAATGAATATTAAACAGTCTAAGTAGAAGTAGTGACAAAGAAACAAGGGGAGAGAAGGTTTTTTCCTCAATTCTTGCTGAAAAAAGTGATGAGAGTTCAATTGATTCCGTTAACTTTTTTCTCTTGTCTGACACTTATTATTAGTAGCCACAGTTGACAAGCATAAAGTGACCATCTGGTTTTTTTTGAACAAAAAGGCACCCTATAGTTGTTGCAAGAAAGCATAAATAAAATGGCCAAAATTCTTCTTGTTAAGTCATGCCCCAAACAATCATCCTAGAGATGAATAAGTCTTGATTTGAAATCTCGCTGACGAGATTGAAAAAGTTTGGTACAAAGTTTTTAAGAGAAACCTCTTTGATGTTCTGTTACTGATGATTTACAACGTGAAAGTTTGTAATGTGATATTCTCGAAAGGTGCATTCGATTGTTGATGCGTCTGAAGAATATGAACAATGATTAAATAGTTTTAGTGCATCTTATGACTCCTCAGAGTATCAGTATTATTGAAAATAAAAATGATTTTGTTGTTGAAGATAGATGAAACAGTTAGGTTTGCTATTTTTTATGGGTATTTCTGATGCACAGGTCAGGTCTTGTGTCAGCCATGTTTGAAAGGAAGTGCATCTATCTGCAAGTGCAATTAGCTTGTATAGGCTAACAAGCTCATTCATTGTAAGTATCAACTGCAAAAAAGAATACTGAATCATGTTGGCCAAATAGTGACTTTAATTTTGGCTGGGGTTAGAAAAAAGGAATTGGATCAGTGCTCCATTTCTGGTAATAATCCAGTTTTCCAAAACCATCATTCAAAGCCCCTTTCTACAACCAGAAAAATTGCTTCAAATTCACTTAACTGACTTTTGCCACATTAAAAAATAACAGAAAAGAGCATATATTGACGAATGTTGAGATAATAATAATGATGATGATAATAATAATCTGGTGCAGTAAAGACTCCAGGAAAGAATTTTACAAGGTTTTTTGAGTCACTGCAGATTACTTTTATCCTGACTGAGGGATCCTTTGGCCAACAAAGTTTAAATAACAGGATTAGTTCAATATTTACATGTGTAAATGTTGATTGGCATGATGTCAACCTCATGAGAGATACCTGCAGAGTGGGACTAAAAAGAGTCTTCTTTCCTTATTATACCTGGCATAAGTTTCATCAATGGAGCTTTAACAATTTTTAACTAATTTTAAATAATTTTATCTCTTTTAGTGATTGTAACTTAAATTAAAGTAGTGGTATTTTATTGCATTTTGTCTATCTCATTCTGATTTAAAGCTGTCTCAGTTCAATTCTTTAAAATGTCCCTTCATTTATGTCAGTGTGATTGGTAAGAAAGAATAAATAAATCGAATTTAAATTTGATTATGAAATTATTTTTGTAAAAAATTTCAATCTTAATGTTTATAAAAATGGGTTAAAATCCAGACTCCAGAGTAGGTAGTTTGGATGTTGGCCTCAAGACAGCCTGTTGATTTGAAAAGTCAGCTACTTTTACCATTACAGAAGAAGTATCGACGAAGTACGAGAAAATTTCAATCCCCTTCTGCACTGGAGTGTGAACACGACGATAAATTATTTCAATAAGGGAATCAATTGAATTCCAAAGAAAATGGAAAAGTTAAACGGCAAAAAAGTTTTTTTCATCTCTCATCTCCTTTCTGTCTTTTCCCTGTTTGCTGCTCCCAAGTATAAAAACCGCGTCTCAATGAAAAAAAATGAAAAGATCAGACCGTTTGCAGTGTAAAAAATGTTCAGAAGATTTCATTTCAATAACATCCTCCTCTCATCTTGACATAATTTCACAGATAAGGTTAAAAAATGGATGAAAAAGCAAAGCACTATCAACGATTGGGAATATTGCTTTGAAAAAGAGTAAAATCCCTTTTTTTGCTTGCTTTGTGCAGGATAATGAAAAGTTGGTTGGACACTTCTGTGTTGGTGGAAACTTAAAAAATTTATGTTCTGACAATGCAGCAGAACCTTTCTTGCTCTAAGCACATTTTCAACAAATTACGATAGGTGACAGATTGGAGAACCATTGTTTGGATGAAAATGGACTCACTGTCCTAGAAATAGCCGACAAAAAAAATTAAAATACAGAATAAAAACCTATCTTGAATACTTGAGAGGAATATAAACAAGGTGGAATCCTTTTTGTTCCCCTTCCCTCTAAAACTTCAATGAAGTTTATTCGCCTTGGTAGGAAGACAAGACGATGAGTTGGTTCTCTTTGGTAAGTTTTAATTTGTAAAAGATGTGAGAAGTAAGTAGAAGAAGAAGAATGCATATTTTGAATAAGTGGCAAAAATTAATTTTTCTTGCTAGCTTTTGATAGCGATAAATCAATTTTGAGTAAGGCTCAAGCTCAAAATTGCATCTGATGTTGGGAAGGGAAAAGAAATTCAAGCCTCACTACTTAAACTGTTTTCTCTTACAATTGATTTATTTTTTTGGTTGTGTTTACGAGCAAGAAAACCTCAATTCTTTCAGACGAAGTTGACTCACAGCCTCGACTTTGCAATCGATCATCAAACGAGAAAGAAAAGTTTGCAATTTTATTTTTACTTTTTCATTTGAACAGCAAAAGGAAAATAAAATGGGAGGAAGAAGGATCAGCTGCAGTTTAAATGCACCCCAAACGCAAAATTTAATATTATCGTTATGAGAATATGAAGTCTCAGACACAACTATCTAGGATCTTTGGATAAAATTTTTTATCAAACTTTGCCAACAATTTTTAATTATAAAAGTATGTTTTTCATAGCAACCATTAATATCCATTAACATGACTCTGATGAAGGTGATCACCTTTTATAAGCTCTCAACTTCACCAGATTTTTTTATAAGAGTAACATAGATGGAATCTTAATTGTAAAATATACTTTGTTAAAAACTGGATGCTGATAAGGTTTTTTCTTTATGATGTGTAACCATATAAGACAAACAACCAAGGAAACTTATCGAGAGTATGACGAGGTGAGATCTAAGGTTTGGGGTTCATCCCCTGAAATTACAGCATTAGATAGAGAATTTTCTCTCAGATATTCTGTATGGAGAGTGATTCATCCACTGAGCAAAAATCTTTATCATCAATCAAGCTAAAACTTCTTTTATTTTCCTTAATTTCTTGTATAAGAACTCATTGGGGTTTGTGGTTTTGTGGTTTTCCTTTCTTTAAAGCAGTGACTTTTTTAGTCTCATCTGCATTTAGTTTCAAATTAACCAACCTCTAGAGATGGATTCAAAAATCCAACTAGAAATTGCAAATCTGTACCTGAAGCTCAATGCTTAAAAATGCCATGAATATTAAATCAAGCCATGGTTTGAGTGTATAGTTTTATGAATAAATAAAAAGTCGAATCAAAGAGCACTTGTAAGGAAAAAAAACCTCAACTATCTGCTTTGTGGCCAGTGCATTATTTAGCATGCTGAGCAAAATGTGGCTCTCTTTGTCTAGAAAAAGAAGGTCACACAACTTTAATGCAAAGAAGTTGTTATAAAAGAGACTCACTTTTCAATATTTGTTTTGGTGTGAGAAATGTTATTTTTTTCTTCACCCACCTAATCAATAGTCAAAATACAAGTATATATATTTATTGATGTTGTTTGCCTCATCATTGTTGTTCATTATCTTTTGGTTGGTTGTGAGCGAAAATCCAATTATCAAGTCTATTAGCTGTCTTTGGGTGAATTGAGCTGCATGGTCAGAGAGATAGGTCAATTGCTTTATTGCATTTGCTACGTTTTGCTGGGATGTTTTTTGATCCCTTGACCCTTGGTGACTCTTTCCCACAACTATGGCTTACGACCACAAAGAGGACCTTTGATATTTCCAAATAGATTTTACAGGGTTCGATGATTTGAGCCTGTGATACTTATTTTTGACCAAAATCTGATTCACGATCCACAAAAAAATAGGACTGAAGTTTGTAATTTGGTGGTATGCCGAAAACACTCAAAGGCTACTCTAAAGGCACAGTGGAAAGATGATTTTTGAAATTGTTCTTTAGAAATCCACGTGGAATATAAAAAACCCTTATCTGCTACCAGATTTGATGATGGCACGTTTGCCTACAAGTTTGGTGGGCTCTAAAAGTTGATAGCCAAACCAATAAAAATATAACATTAGGAATGATCTGGTGCAATAGAGCGACTCATCCTAAAATCTTGAGATACAATCAGTACCCTTGTAAGAGCCACTGCTGATTACTAAGGGTTAAATCTTTGCAATCCAGAGTTAAAAATTTCTAGCTGGCTGGAGATTGACTTTAAAAAGATTTTTTTTAAATCCCAGCTCTCAGTTTCATCGGGTGTGATTTAATCTTATTAAGCTTTAACTTTTTCATACTTTTTTCACATTGTGCATAGTTTTTGTGAACTTTACAAAGGTTTGAAAGGATGTTGCCATGTATTTGAAACAAGGTTACTTTTGATTCATCCTGGTGGAACAACTTTTTCTCATAACTGGAAGCTTGTATTAATTGCCATTTAGATGGACGATGTGTGTAAATAGGATAAACAAGGAAAGCCTTTGTGTGGTAAATCAGTATCATTAAAAGCATTAACCTTCTTGGCAATGTTGGAGCTGATTTACTTTTCGTATTTATTTGTAAATTTTCACAATTTTTTTCATACGCAGGTATCTGAATCGATCTTCTAACGGACAAATTCCTATCTACCTTGTTTGTCTGAACATGCATTTCGTTTGAAAGTTTTATCAATCAAACACAGGCTTTTTTCATCAAAACAAACATTTATCCTTTCCTTTCCCTTTAACGAGTTGATAAGTCACATTGATGCGTAAACGATGTCCCAGTATCTCAGCCAAATTGAGTTTTTACTTTCTTACAAATTACAGATGTAGTGAATGTAACCGATGGCAGAGGAGTCTTTTTTTGGCAAATGAATCGTGCTGTCGCATCCAAATATAAAATAAATAGATACAGTGACCGTAAACATCGGGGTTTAATCAAACCATCTGATAATCAACCACCCACCCAACCAACATTGTAGCTCTATGAAAAAAACCTTTTATTTTTTCGGAAAAAAAGGTCGCTTTGATTGACTTACCTGGCCACAAAATGCACCCGATCGAAGAATAATTTCAGCAGTCACATTCAATATTAATTGTGTCTTTTTTCTTACCTGAAACAATAGATTTATTTGATAGTCATTAATAATCAACACATGTCAGTCATAACGTCAGCTGGGAAACGATTGGGTTTGTTGGACCACTTTATCGATCTGGGGGGGAGAGAGAAAGCAAATATACTAGTAAGTTTTCAACACCAATATCTCGTTAAAAATTCCATAAACAGTGGAGAATGGTGGAAACAAGGTTCAGTTTGGTTTGGTATTTGTTAACAAGAAAACATGCAAAGGCAGCAGGCTCATTTTCATTCTTTCAACTTACCTCTCCCATATATATGGGCTAAACAAATAAGAACCATGTTAACAACTTGGTCGTAAAATTCTTCTTTCTTTCTTTCTCTTTTATACCTATATGTATGATTAACATAAAACCAACTTGCCTGTGTCGGAAAAATTTCACCAAAGTCGATAAAGCAACCTTTGAAGTGTTGTGCAAAGGGAAAAAAACCCTCATTGATCACGTGCCAAACTTCATCAAGTCATTATCTTTAATGAAGTGATCAGCAAACCTTTTTCCACTCCAGGGTTTTAGTTTTCGATTGGTTGAATGATATCAGCAGATAATTATTATGCTTGAGCAAATACAAAGAAAAAATCAAAAATGTGAATATTTTTGGGGGAGAAACTGTCAAATTGCAAGATACTTTTTTCAACACATCTGCATGACTTTTGAAATTGTGTTGTGACTGCATCATTTCTATTGAAGAGAAATATTTTTTAGTCAGATAAGTTATGTGGCTGAGGAGAGCAAACCAAAGGAAAAGGAAAAGTTTTCTGGTCTGTCATTTTATGATTCTTATGTTTCTTGTCTTGCAGCCTTTTTATTTCTTAGTCATAGTTCCTGCTTGTCAGCATATAGCAAACTCATGGAATGGGGGAGAGTGAATCTGTTCTCAGTCAGTTCTTGTCTTTTGATGTGGATCCTTAAAGCAGCAAAATGCAACAAGGATGAGGATTTAAGCGAACAGTTTGCCCCATTCTTTTACTGAGAGGGAGAAAATATTCAGCTCATACCTTAAGGCATGATGCCTTCAAGAAAAGGGAATTTTCCAAGAAGAGAGAAAAAAGAAAAAGCACAAGAGTTTAAAACTGATCATTGAAAATGGTGGAAAGATGAAACAAAATATGTTCATTGGCTTTCCAAGATGCAGGGTTTGAAGAAATTGTATGATAAGAGGACATTGCCATTTAAAAAGTGAACCTGTTCTCAGTCGGTTCTTGCATTTTCGTGGGTCCCAAAATGCAGCAAATTACTGGTTTTTATGAACGATGCCATCCAAGTGCAAATAATTGGAAGATGAAGCCTTTTGATAAATACAAACACAAACTATAAGAAAGAAAGGGATGAAATGTTCAGCTCATTTACTTCAAGGCTTGATGCCTTCCAGAAAAGGGAATTTCATATCAAGAATAGAGAAGAAGCCCAAATTTTCAAAACTGATAGCTTAGAATGTAGGAATGATTTGATACAAGAATCTTGGACTTTTCAAGAAGGCTTTATGCAAAAATTGAGTAATCCTAAAAGAAGTGCAAGCTCCATTTCTGACATCAAGAACAATTTATACTAAAACAGATGATTTGTCATTTTTGGAATTTAAGAAATCCTTCTTTTGCACAAGACTAGATCTGTAAAGATCTTTATGACAAAACAGGGGAAGATAAAGATGTGGGAATGCAAAGAGAACCCTGAAGGGGAGCCTCAACTTTTTTCTCTGTTCGCCTTTGTTGTTTTCGAAACATGTCTTAAAGGAAAAAAAGTTCCTCAAGTATCGCACTGTTGTTGATATCAAAAATAGAAGTTTGCTGTGTGTCTAATCATTAATATTTTGATCAGATCAAAGCCAGCTTTTGGATCTTTCTGAAATTGAATTCGATTATTTGCAATCCATATCGTCAGCACTAATCTTTCCTTTCCTTTGATGTCTAATTGTTTTTTTGATCTCATCAAATTAGATGAAATGTGTACAGCATCTTCATCACGCAATAAACAGGTCAGACTAATTTTTTCCCCCAAAACAACAAATAACATCTTTTAACCATTTTTTTTCTCTCCATCCATATCTCGATTGTCGATGAAAATCAGTTTTTGATCTTGCAGCTTGGCGAACAAATTATCACCATGTGTGTTTTCTATCCTCTTTTTATGTCGGCCTAACAATGCCAAAATCGATTTGGTCTGATTCTGACGGCCGATTCATTAACTTCTTTTTATGAGGGCAACAATTAGGGTCTCAAGGCTTTAGATCCCTTCTTCCGTTTCTATCGTTTAACCCAATAGGAGAAGATTTCAAATGGATGTTTTTGTCATTTTTTCACTGGAAAAATAATAAAGAAAACGTAACTTATTTTCATGTTGGTGTGTAGAAAACTTTATCAAACAGAATGTTTTAACAACAAGAATACAAGTTAAATCGTATTAAAATCATACTCACGAATATGTCTGACACGAAAGTTACATGACCTATTTCTTCAACCTGAGGTCACGTTCCTCCTCCTTCATTATTTCAGTCATGAAGCTCAGTGTCAGGTAATTCATTTGGCGTGTTTTTTTCATGACTTTACGTTGCCTGATTTTCTTGCATTACATCAATCTCATTAAACAGACTTTTCATGCAACGCTGCACCACGGGGATATGAAGGATAAGCGTAGGGACAACCCTCTCCCCCTACCCGCCTCTTCACCAACCTACCATCCATGTTGTCAACTTAAACATGTAAACGTAGCCAAACAAACATGGAACAAGAATTACCCCTAATTCTACCATAAAAAAGTAGAAACCAAACAGAAAAAGAAAGCTAGTCTTTTGTGAAAAAAGTATTATTGGAAGTGAGTTTATTCCACTCAATCTTCAGCTTTACAATGACAATGACAGGGAAATGAAAAAAAAATGTACACTAAACCCATGGAGGTTAAGGGAAATTGGTAATTAGTTTTGATTTGCACTTTTGAACTTTTTTTCTCATCTTCTTCTTCTTTCACTCTCTAACAGAAAAAAAGCTTGACTTTTCAAAAACAGTCTTTACTTGATTTTGGGCTCACAAAGAAAAGTGTTTTTGACGGATTAGCCGGGCCCTGACGTTTTAATTAATGAAAAAAATTTTGGGGCTGGTAAAATGGTATTTCTATTTACGAAATGAGATTAAATTTCTTGAATAATATTTCTCTGTCTGTCACTTATTATTGATGTGTCCTTTTCCACAAATACAATTGAATGCAGCTATTGTTGATTTCTGTATCGAAATCCAACCAGATAGGAAATTTCAAAAATAAATCTGAGAAGATAGGAGAGAATAGTATTTTCTCAGGTTTTCTAACTAACATGAAAATATTTCCAATCAGTACTGTTTTAAAGACCAAAAAAATTTTCTTGCTTTTTAGATGGATAAGAAATGAAATATGATTGTCAAGAACATCAAAAAATGTGCTGATCTCTAATAATAAAAATAGCCAATAATGCATTAAGGTATAAGCAGATAAGTGCCCTGACAGTTACTCAGTAAAAAATAAGTCTATTTTCCCAGAGAAACCCCACACAAAATGTGAGATCCACATTGGGAACTCAATCCTTGTTAAAATACGATGTGTTACAGTTTTTTAATTCTGCATCCATAGTAAATATATGCTACATTTTCTTTAAAATGGCAAAAGGTAATTTTTGTTTTAATATGGAAATCAATCAATAATTATTCTCTAATTCAATGTCTTTGTGTAGCATGAGGATACTTTTTTTGTATATTGAAGACTGAATTTTCCAACCAGTTGTGAAAGATTGCTTGCATATTGCAAGGGATAACACATGCAAACAAAATTCTCAGCCATTTATTGCTACGAATGTTAGGATATATTGCATATTTACTTGAACATTTACAAGGAGCAGTGAGCTTTGCCTGATTGTGAAAGCCCCAAGGCAACCTTTATTATTGCTTATCCAACAATCCACCACCTTTTGAAGATGAATAAATTTGGGAGATTCTGTATTTTACTCTTTTTTTCTATTCACTTCAACCAACATATAAATTGTCAGCTTTCAAAATCTAGATATTTTGTTGTTGTTAAAGATATTGTTGTATTTCTTTTGAATAGAATCCATCAATCCGCCCATATGTTATTTGGAAGAAGTCCGTGTTTACTTTTCTAATCATTCCATCATGCACCACGGTTGCTTTGCCAATGAATATTCCACCCCTGTAATCGTGACAGGGCTTTTTTTCCTAATGCCCTTTTATCTCAGTCTTTCTTTGTTGACAACGATTTCTCCAAGATTTTTTTTTCATCTAGTAGATGTTGCTATTTGGCAGGACAATCATGAATGAATTATCAGGTTCTGACTGTCTGTGTGATCAACGACGTTGCGGGTCAAAAATTGTCCTGATCAATCGAAGAACCACTTTCAAGTTGTGTCGATGAATTACAAACTACTACTACCTTCCATCAAAAAAATGAACCTTTGGTTGAGTGATCGTTCGTCCATCTTTGCGTCAATATTTACAAAGTGGTCATCCATCGGTCGGCGGCCAAAACTGCAAAGTGCAGTTCAATGAACAAACAAATTGATCAGAATTTGACTTAAAAATAAATTTTAGTCGTGAAGTAACAATTGTATAAGTCATTTTCTTTTTAGTTTCTATCTAGATCTTTTCTGTTTTATCTGCACACTCAGTCATTTCTTGCAAAAGCTGGGGGCGATGTTGTTTGGCACACCTTTTGGCACTCCCTTGAGCAAGCTTGGAAGGCATTAGCATAAGACGAATTTCCGTTTGTTGTAATTTTTCTTGCTATAAATTTGAATGAAAATGAAAAACTTGTTAAAGGCTTAGACTTTTCTTTGAAACGAAAAATCCCCCTCGTAAATCCAACACACAATCTCTAATCAAAATTTCCAGGTGAAAAATATCATTTGAGTCAGATATAGTTTTGGCATGTGGCAAAGGACAAAAGAAAAGCTTTCCAATCCTACCAAAAAAGGTAGCTTTTGTTAATTTTCATCATCTAATCAAAAACTTCATTTGAGATTAATCATTTTAGTATTTTTGCTTTAGCCAGGATTGAATATTTGAGCCCAAAGTGACAAGAAAATTCTCTAATTTCAAATAGTTTGTGAGAACTATAGAGTTGATTTTTTTATTGTTGGAGAAGGAAAAATAGAGGATCCACAATCTTTCTCAAAATGTGTAAATTGTGTTCTAAAAGAAGAGGTTGAACGACTGAATGAAATAAAATGAAGGGAAGGTACCATCTGTTGGTATGCAGCGAAAAGATGGAGAAACTTTTTTTTCTACAAAGGGTAAAACACAGATGAAGAAAAACATTATCAGGAGAAAATTGGCTCCCTATTTTCATTCAAAACCCCAGTATTTTCTTCAGACTTGAACTTTTCTTAAAGGAAGAAAACAATTTATATTAGTCTTTCAATCAGATATTTCAGGTCATTTTCTTTTCCTACATCTTGGCTTTGATTCACACCTTTTTTTTCAATGACCATTGTTATCCTATCAGCAATCTTATCGGTGTTAAAAACTTTCAATATTTCTTGCCTGTAACCATGTGGTTCTGTCCAATTGAGAGAATTTGGACAAGAAAAAATAATCCTCTTTTCAGCCAACATCACTTCTTCTGGGCTTGTTTTCGCAACATTAGTCAAGTCTCCGATTCGGATATTTTTCATTGGCACCATTCTTCCAAAGTAATGAGAAAAGAAAAAAAACCGAAAACGTAACGATTTGTTTGGTTTCAGAGCACTAAATTCGAACAAATCGAAATCTCAACAACCAAACTTAAAAAATGGTAATTTTTAGGATTTAAGCACTAAAAAAATAGCACGAAGACATTTCAAATTCAGTTTATTCCATTATTCGTTCTAAACTAGCGAACTGACATAAATGATAAAACATTTTAAAGAATCTTACTGCTTTGGAAGTAATTACAAGACAGAGTTCAAATATAAAATGAAGGACTGAAACATTGTAATCTAAAAATAATGAAGCAAGTCTTTTTGTCGATAATAGTTAAGTTGAAGATAAAGATAAAATGCACAGACTTTTTTCAGTTATGTCAGT
>Ga0194133_10007233_pt1 | contig 13372 bp, 8 predicted proteins | sample TA2KigOf40mmetaG_FD_155448 | JGI IMG/M metagenome (GOLD analysis project Ga0194133, IMG submission 155448) | Freshwater microbial communities from Lake Tanganyika, Tanzania - TA2015055 Kigoma Offshore 40m | ecosystem: Environmental > Aquatic > Freshwater > Lake | place: Tanzania: Lake Tanganyika...
TGACCTAACCCCCCCCCCAAGCATGTTTTCTCTTCATCTGTCTCAACCAGCCACCCTTAAGCTACTATTTGAAGAGGAGGTCAAGGAGGGGAGATCAAGTTTTGAAATGTTTTGAATATTGAACCTCCCATTTCATGGACCATGGGTGGTTAAAAAAGCCTACCAATTGGAGTAGGTCAAGTTTTTAAACTTTTTGAATATTTAAAAAAACCAGTCTTTTTTAAATTCAAGTTCAAATTCACTACATAACTTTGAACTTAAGTATCTCAGCCTCTAGGCAAGATATCAAAATTCTGTTTGATAGATTTTGAGCCATTTATGTGAAAATTATGCATGGCAAATTTCAGCCCTCCAGCTTTAAAACTTGTGGAGGAGAAAGAGGTAACAGACGGAGTGGCGTACACGTGATGTCACGCCGTTTTGCCACCAGCCATAATGAAATTTCTAACTCCTCCCTCACTTTACTCGTGAGGAATAAAGTAAAATAAATCAAATCAAATGCCGATAGCAAATGCTCTTAACGCTTGATTGTTAGTGCGATGACCCTAAATTTTGTCTACCCAGCCTGCAGGGACACGAGCACTCTATATTTATCATCTCTCTGGGTTAGGCACTTTAGATTAAGTCAAGCATTCAGGTTCAGATTTCTCCTCAACTTTGGTTAATGCAGAATTTATGATTTCAAATCTCATGTAAGAATCCCAACCTTTTTTTCATAACTTTTAACTAAAAGCCAGTCCAAGCTGACTTTCAATGCCATTCTTTGCCATTTTCAAGTCCTTCCTTGCCTTACCTGCTGTCATTAAAGTTGTGTTATTTCCAAAAACTGAGACCCCAAGATCAGCCAAAACATTGAAAAGGTTAAGTGGCATCCAACTGATACAAAATACAATGGAGATGAAGGCTAACATCAAATTTGTCCTTCTTATCTTCTCCAGATCTGAAATTTCAAAGGCATTATAATCAAATGCTTTACTTTCAAGGTGGTTTTTTTGTTACCAGTTTGGCTTCCATGTCTTACAAATCGGTACCTTCTCAAGTAGAGGTAAATAAGGCCGTATATGATGCCAATGAAGACAAATGGCAAAATGTATTGAACTGAGGCTGAGAAAATAGAGTAGTAGACGCGAAGACGTGGATCATGAGATAGATCTGTGTTAAAAAAATCAAGCTTCATACAAAATCTGGAGTGAAAATAGAATATCTCCATGAAACCTGTCTCGAATTGCCAATTTTCCACACAAAAAACGACGTGTGACCAATCATCTTCAGCCCCATCATTACTTTCTCCTGGGCAAACAGTAAAAAATGTCATTTTTCAGGCACCAGTATATTATTATTGCCCACCAGCTAGTTAGCCTACTTCCACTTTAAGTTAGTGATGGTGAGGTCAGGTCAGGTCAATTTTTTGGGGTCGGATCAGGTTTGGGTTTGGAAATTTTCCCCTAAAAATCCCAAATTTTTCAATTTTTTCCCTTCCAAAAAAAAATTGCTTCAGGTCGGGTCAAAGACAGGTGGGCCTCTTATTTACTGCAGGTCAAAATTATGCTCAAGTCGGGTCAGGGCCCATTTCTACTTAAAATTACTAGCTCGTCTATCTTCCAGGTACAGATGAAATGCCCCGCAGGGTAAGGCCTGGATGATAAGGTCCGCAAGGTTAGGCTCCGCAAGGTTAGTAGGCCCGAAGGTTAGGGTAGCAATAAAATAGTTTTGCTTAATTTTATGCAGGCAAACTATTGGTAGGAGCACTAGAAGCTAGGCAAAATCTTCTATCATCATCATTATTGGCAGCTAGTTCAGGGTCAAAGGTTGTTTGGTCAAGCTTGTAGACCCTTATCTAAGGAGCTTTTAGAATCTACCCCCTGACACCCTGACACCACATCAATGCCCCTTCTTGAGCTCACAAACTTAATCTTATTAAGTTTTACATGTTCCACTAACCTTAATTTTCTATTTATGGAATTCAAAAATATACACGGATCTCAGTCTTTAGATTTAAGTTACACCTTTCTTTCAATCACGCAACCTTTTACCCACATCTAATTCCCAGCACGCTCCTGTCTCACATGCCAATAAAAGGCCTGCGCACCTTTAGATTTGTATCTAGTTATTCTCTATGTGCTTAGACGTAAGTTACTTAGAGAAGATTGTTGGATTCCTATCTATAGGACCATTATTTTGTAAGTGTATTTCAGTAGTATGTGTTTAAGAACTAACCCACAATAAAGTATTTTATTATGAGCATATCTCATCACCGTCGTTTATTTTCATAAGAAGAGGTTAGTGTTCATAAAGTATGGGTTAGGGTATTTCACCTTCACCTTTCTAGTCTTAGCGTTCACCTTCATGATCGCTCAGAATAGTAAGTCTACATATATACCTTTGTATAGGGGAAATCACTTGACCAACTTCTGAGTTATTATTTGGGTCAAACAAAAATGTTAAAAATTATCTAAAACATCATATTTTTTACCTAAATTGGGGAAGTGTAGTTCAGCATGGTAAGCCAAAGGAAAAGCCATTGCAAAAGCTGAGACTGCGATGAGTGGAATAAGACCATTCAGATGGTTGAGATTAAGTTGAGACCTGAGAGAAAAAAGATGAGCTTGATTTTTTTATGTTGTCAACTTCAATAAGCCTTTGAGGGAGAAGTGATTGATTAGAAGATTATTTTTTTTGAATTGATTATATATATCCATAAGGATTTGAGTAAAGTCATGGTATTTTTCATGTGCAATCTGCATATTCATCATAAGTTTTTAATGGCCCTAAAAACTCCAGAGGCCTTACAAATTAATCCAATACAAATTTTTCTATTGTTTTATCATTATTTTTGACTTTGTTCTTTTGTAAAGAAATGATAAAGATAAAACTAAAAGAAAAAAGACTGAGATTTTTCATCTGAGATTGTTGGTTATGACATATTCCAGATTTTATAATTCACTAGCTTTTATATTAAATTTTTTGAATCAGCAAAAAATCATAATGCAGTATAGACTCAGGAAATGTACTTACATGCAAAATTTATCAGAGTCTACATGCAGATTCTTATTACCCTGACTAAGAGTGCCTTGTTAAGTTTTTTGCAATTAAGGGTCAAAAAAAATTGCTAGCTTTTTTTAACTCTAAGCTCTAAGTCAGGTGCCTTTGATCACCTGGCCATGAAGAAAGCCAAGACACTACAAGTTCTGTGACAGTTCGTCTTCTAAAGTCGGATCACAAGCATTTGAAAATCGGTTGGGCAACCTCTTCAACCAACTTGACTTTGAACAAGTCTATGTGTCTAGAGACACACTCAGAGTAAGCTTAAAAAGATGCCTAAATATGCTAATAGCTTAATTTATTTTATTAAAATATCAGACTCTGATTACAGACATTTTATTGTGGATGAAAAGCTGTACGGTCTATAGGCATGAAATGCAAAATACTGAGGAAAAATTTCATCATAGGACGATGACAATGAGATGAGCTGTGGTACGTTCATAGGACGATGTCAATGAGATGAGATGCAATACGTACAAAGGACAATGTCAATGATGAAAAGATGACTAAAACCTACAAAAATCTCATCGATAAAGCCAGCTAACATGGCGCAGTAGTTTTTCCACTTGGTGAGGCATAAAATTCATCAAAATCCAAGTTTTCTGTTGCAAGCGTACGTCATGTTACTTCCCCAAAGTCCTCATGGCAATATAATAATTCTTGAAAAGTTTTATCTTTTATAAAAGGAATGAATTCAATAAACAAATACAAATACAATTTCAGACATTTCCTGATTAATTTTCTACTGTCAGAAAAAAAGTCTAGTGGGTCTTCTGAGGCCAGTTTTTTAGTCATGAAAGTTTGAACATTAATAAAGATTAAAGAAAAATGTCAACAAACTCTATAAAGTTTACACTTGGGAAAAGTTCAAGTCCAAGGTTTTCTGATTTGAACTCTTTAAAGCACCACCAGAGTCATGAATTGTACACCAAATGCATTTTAAAATTCATTACATACACTAAATGTGTTGGTTTGTATTTGAAATAAACCCGGTATCAGGAAAAAATCAACAATAAATTTAGTCTGAATTTGAAACCAATGGGAGGCCAAAACTTCATTAAGATCAAACTTGGGTAAATTGTGAAAAGTATGAGCTGCGTAAAGTTTGTTTACATTCTCAAACCTTCGGTTAGATTACACTTTCGTCACTAAAAGTACTGCCTCTGAATATTTAGGTTAATTATTCCCTTCTGTAAATCATGTGTCTGTGACAAATGAAATAGATTTAGTTCACAGTCCATGTGTGTTCAATAAGAGTGCCACATTTTCTATCTTACAGCAATTGGCTAATTCTAAACTTTTCCTTTTGAAGATCAAACTTCCTCTAAACTTTTCTTTTTGAAGATCACACTTCCTCTAAACTTTTCCTTTTGAAGATCACACTTCCATCATTTAAATCCCTTTCTTTGGAATGTCTTGCAGCTTATTTCAACTTTAGCAGAAATACTTAAAATGTTGCTTTTGTTATTTTTTAATCTTTAGAAGTATGGCTTTCAAAATCAATCATTAAGTGCACACCAAGGCTGAGAATATTTTGTTGTTTAGACAACTCGGGATCAAAGGTTGTCTAGTGGGGCCAATTTTTAACCGTGACCCTCAGATTCCCGGCCTGATGTCATGACCACTAGGCCACGGCACTGTCATTTGGTATAACTCACCTTGTAGAATGAACTATACATCTGAATCTATCTGCTGCAATCACCATGATGATCATAGATGACATGTAGACAGCTACAGCAGAGGAGGACTTGACAACGCGACAAAGGCCAGCTGTTTTACGTCCGAAAGGCCTGAATGGGATAAAAAAAGGACAATCAAAATTAAGCTTTTGGGCTAAAGATGTCTTTACTTTGAGTTAGCAAAATTCTTTTTGTCCTTCACGTGGTCTTTATTACCAAGCTGAATGGATACAACAACCCATTGGGAAAAAGATGTAAGGGTATTGATTGCGATAGCTTATAATCGGTTGAGGAACTGTTTCTTCTAATGACAAAGTATTAGACTTTTCAAGAATTCCCTACACTGTTGTTGTGTCTAACAGTCTCCTGAACTATCCCTGGTTAAATTTTGGAAATGGTATTTTCCGATGGAAATATTTTGTGTTTTTAATAATTAAATCAGGTTTTTTGTTCGTGTGATCTGCACAACCATGAAGTCTGACTGAGCTTACCATCATGCTAGATGAATATTTTAAGACAAATCCTATAGGGTCAAATATTCGCCCTGAAAGGGGATTGATCCCCAGTCTCCCAGACCATTGCCAGTTGTCATAGCCATGAGTTAATCAGATCAGAAAAAGGGCATTGTACACACAAATATTTCCATAAAATACTCATATTCCTATGTGAACAAATATTATGGCCGAATTCGTATTGAAATATACTAAAATTTTCATCTGGTTAAGGCACTGACAAGCAAACGTGTAAATTTACACAATTTGGATACATGTCTAGATTCCAATTTTTTTTACAAAATATGTGTATTGTCAAATTTTAGCCCAAAATAATCTGAACTGCTATCATAAGCATGGTTTACTTAGAAAATAAGACATTGTTCACTTCTTGGTACCTTCACTTTTTGGCACCTTATCAAATGATTTCTACAACCATCAATTTTGTTCTATTGTAAAACAAATAAATCAGGGGTCAAGGTTTTGCCAAAATCAAACTTTTTTGTTACAACTACAACTTTCTTGCCAATATAGTCATTCAAGAATAACAACTTGCATTATGTTGAAATCTATCTAAGATCTTTTTAGTTTTATAAAAAAATATTTCGTGTTTTTTTACTAATTTACAAGATTTCCTTGCTTGTTAAAATGTCTTTTTCTTCAGGGTCCCTCTCTAATTAGTATAATTATCTCTCACATGTTACCACTAGAACATTTAACTCTTTGCATTAATAAAAGACAAAGACATTCTTTGACTATTTTCATTTCTATTTCTCAAGAAAGTTGTTTCTGTTACAATTCAAAGAAGAATTTATCTTGACAGCCCTTTTTAGTTTAAATGGGCAACCATTTGACCAAAAGGTTGGGTCAATTGATTATCTAACCCTTGAAAAGTCTTTAAAAGCAAAAAAATGTAGAATATTTATCAAAAAGTCTTCAATACCTTAATTGATTTCAAATCATGAGTTTTCTTTTAAATTAATAACATTCATTTTAGTCACTCTGCTGTTATATAGCTAGATAATTTTTTAAGAGTAAAGAATATATGGCATGAAATTTTACAGAATGAAAGAATTGCCATTGTGGTTTTTTTCTATATTTCCCATTTTTTTGGCTGGATTATGTTGAGATGGACCCAGGCAGGAGTAGAACCTGGGTCTGCAAGGTTATGGTCCTAGGTTATACCAATTATTATGCAGTTCTAACTCCCAAATGGGCCTTTTTACTACTTTGTTTGTGGATCAAAGGCTCCTAAAGTTATCAAGGTTGTATTTGCATTTTTTCTAATATTTTAATTTCTGTAAATTGACACTTTTTGCAAGGATGTCTGTAAAAAATATCTGTTCATTTTGAATTTTCTTAAGAGATAATTATGTTAGGAAACTGGACAATGTTAGCAATTTTTAAGTTACTTATAACAACAAAATCTCACCAAAATTTTGACAGTCCATCTATAGCAGTAAGTGGCATTGTAACACTCAAAAGTAGATCTGAAATAAAAATGAGCTCAGCCATATTAGACATTCCTAAAGTTAGTGTAACCAGCTTTTCATTTTTTTGAAACTTGAGACCGACAGAAAATAAGAGGCCGGCCCAACTTTGACCCGGGTACTTTTTGACCCGACCCGTAGCTATTAGCTATTTTTTTTGACACAAAAGGAAAAAATGAAAATTTTCCATACCCAAACCAAAGATGGCTGACCCGGCCTGACGCGAGCAACAAAAATTGACCCAATCCGGGTCAAAAAATTTTGACTCAGACCCATCACTACAATCCACTCTGTGTCAAAAGTTTTTGACCTGGACCCATCACTATAATTGAGACTTTTTTCATCTGACCAGACAAAGATTTTCAAAATATTCAGCCACATTCTTACTAAGGTAATTTAAAAGAAAGAAAAGTACAGATTTTAGAAATAACACAAAAGCAATACTTATACAGAAATTAGATAGCAGATGACCAAAGCCAGCCAGCAGTGGGTTTAGAAATTTCATTAGGCTTATAATTGCGCTTTTTAGCAGATGTCCGTATGTCTGTGATGTATTTTGTTGACATTTTACTATAGGGATCAGAGTTGATAACTTTGAAATACTACCCCTCCTTGAATTTTAGTGCTAGATGGAATATTTTTGGGTTTTTGAAAAGAGGAATTTTTTTTACAACTTTACATATTTTTTTCCTGAATTTTTGACCAGGGGATGGGCTATTAAGAACTCTTTAACCATTGGTGCTATTGCGCATGTTTTTAGGTATTTGGAAAGAGAATTTCATTGTGAATATTTTATGTTTTATAAGTTTGTTGATATTATGTCTAATACCTGAGATTATTTAAAGGCTGCTCTGGCCTCTGAATAAACCAGTGGTGCCATTTTAAAACCGCAAAAAACAGCAAAAAATGGCAAAAGTTGCTAAAACAGCAAAAAATGGCCTTCAATTTACATCTTTAATAACTCCTATAATTTTAAAGCTAGAGAAAATTTTATAAAATAAATTTTTTTGCTCAAACATTAAGCTAAAAATATTGTTTTATAATATTTTCTCCAGCTTTAAGTTTGAATCAGCTATGTCTTAAATCTTTGCGAGCTGGCAGTTAGGTATTTTTTCTTGCGCAAAAATACGCTTCTACTTAATTGATATTTCATGAAATGTCGAATATTGTAACAGATCGTCACCATTGAAGATACATGAGCTCCACAGGAGCAAGATACAAATTTGTAACATTTAACAAAAAAGTAGTAATCTGAGACACAGATGTTAAATCTGGTGTTGCAGGGAGTAAAATGATTTGACCTGGGCAGAACTGTCTTTAAGTCTGAAACATACCTGAAGATGCCAAAAAAGCTATGAGCCTATTTCTAGGCTTTGACCTCATTTCATGTTTTCTCAGAACAGACAGAAGAATCAAAAGGTTTCCTCCAAATGAAATGATGATCAGCACTGAATACAATGCCACGAAGATGGAGTACCATGGGTCGCGGATGCTTCGGTTCAGTTTGTAGAGGCTCATCTAGAACAAAAGGGGTGTCATTTTTGCAAAAGTCCACCAAATGTTAGTTTTTGGCAACTTTCTGGTCAGCTGCTAAAAAAGTTTTAAAACTCACAAGTTCATAGTCGATTCGAGTTGCACTGCTTGTTGTATTCATTCTAAAGGCAAAAAAGTAAGGTTTGTTTTACTACTTGACAATCTGAATCTAGTTACAAAAAATTAGCCTTGATTGATTCTAAATGGATCATCCACAGTTTCAATTTGCCATTCGCAAACCATCATGATATTTTGAATTTGCACAAGCCTTGAAAGTTTCCCGACCAAAAATAAGGCACACAATACGCCCATTTTTGGGTGTACACACTTGGATTTTTCCTGTACACAGGTGCCTACAGATGCTTTCCAGTGCCTACATGTGCCTACACTGTCTTTTAAGTCGTAAACCGCCATAATACATGTAAAAACACCTTTGATTTTTATTAATAAAATTATGCGTGCTTATGTTGCCTTATTTTTGGTCGAGTTCAAGCAATAAAGATGCTTGACTATTCCAGTCATTTTTACATTGAAGCAGTTAGAGGTTCAATTTTGTGGGTTTAAGATTTGACATATGTATGTAATACATTGACCCCTTTCTGGGTGCTGTGACATCTTTTCAGGATGAGGGTTTTGGGCCAAGTATTCAAGGGAATTTTTCTATTTTGATTTTTAAAAAGCGTCAAATTTTCCCAAGCCAATATTTTAACTAGAGATGGGCCCTGACCCAACCCGAGCATACTTTTGACATTGAATAAGAGGCTGACCCGTCTTTGACCCTGGTACTTTTTGACCTAACCCAAAGATATTTTTTTGACCCGAAGGGGAAAAAATTGAAAAATTTGTGATTTTAGGGGAAATATTTCAAACCCAAACCAAAGAGGGCCGGAGCAACAAAAAATTGACCCAACCCGGGACAAAATTTTTTGACCCAGACCCATCACTAATTTTAACACAAAGTAATTTGATTCCCATGACTTCTTGTAGATTCGGGTCATGACCCAGCCCTATCATACTTCTGACCCGCAGTAAATAAAGGGTTGATCTGGCTTTGACTCGGGTATTTTCAACTCAACCAGAAGATATTTTTTTCACCCAAAGGTATGAAAATTGAAAAATTTGGGATTTTGGGGTGAAATTTTCAAGATCCAGAGGTGGCTGACTGGTCCGAAGGAGCAAAAAATGGATCGAGTCTTCCAGGTTATGAGCATTTTGCTATAGCCCAGGGATTTCAACACTATATACTTTGATTTCCAATTAGATGTTGTGGCTGCAATTGAGTTTGCCTTTTTCTTGTTTATTCAGGGTAAGGTTGAGAGCTTGGAAGTCAAAAGCATAGAGGATGCTAAAGTCTTCCACCCAAGGAGTTAATTTTTAAGAAGTGAAGCTGAAATCTACAAAAAGGATCAGATTTCAAATAAAAAAGCTGATCATGACATCCCTTGTAAATAAAGCTCATCAGCAACAATGGCTTAAGATGACTTTCTGAATATTTTACAAATGATACACTTATTATAAATAAACCCTACAGGAAAGAGTTAGTAACATTTCTGAGGGTGGAATGGATTAAAGCTTGTTTTACCTTGATTCCACTTGAAACAGTTTTGAAACTACTCTGAATTATTTTTTAAAATATTTTCTCACTTTTGCTTGTTTTATGTTTTTGAAGAGTTAGGTATGTCTCTGTCAGGTTGTTCTCTCAGAATGGACAGAATGGAGTGAGGCCCCAAAAACCAAAGTAAGCTTCTCTGTCAGAGGTTAGTTGGGAAACCTTTACTTCCATCGATTTGGACTGAAAAATTACATGAAAAAAATTCGTCAGAATTGGTAAGCTTCCTTTTCAAAAATGTTACTTTGGTCCAGAATCAACATATTTTTTATCTGTAATTGTTCTGATCTTTCCAATTTCTTTTACTTTGACAGATCAGCAGGTATTAGGTTTTCCAATAAGGGATCAAAGTCTAAACTTACTTGAGAAACTGAATACTAATAGCTTGGATAAACAGTGTCTAGATGGAAAATCTTTTTGGTCAATTACTTTTTGTTTGTTCCATAAAATACATAAATATTGATTACACTGTTGAAAGGGAAATGAATGCATCCAAAAAGAAGCAAGATTGAGCAGGCATGGCTGTTTAAAGCAGTAATTTGAATGTCATTACATGAAATGAGAGAGTTTGTTTTTTAAAATCATTATTTTATCTTTTCCTTTTGGTAAACAGGTGACAAGATTAAATTTAAGATGTTGATTTGATTGTGTATGTTTTTAAAGATCATAAAGAAGAAGAAGATCTTTAATCAAAATGAGTTGTAAATACTAATAAAGCTGTTAATCTGAGACACCATTAAGGTGCTCAGGGCTGTGATTGGTTGAAAAACTGTTCATCAATATTAAAAAATTTACATGTAAAAAGGATGATTGATCCAGGAAAGAAAAAACATAACTGGCAGTATTATACAGAAAGGGATAATCATTGATGATCCCTTCTAGAGAAAAAGGCTGGAAGATATTATTTCATGCTATCACTTCCCTACCAAAAATAAGACACACTGTGTGCCAACTTTCAGGTGTATCCACCCGCTTTCGGGTGTATCACCCCTGTTTATATGTTGCACACCGGAATACATATGTTAAGGGTGGAAATTTTGTCATAAACTGCCATAAAACACTTGTAAACACCTTAAAATCTATAGTACTCCATTCAAACGTGCATACACAGTCTTATTTTTGGTTTGGATTTAGCACTTACATTTTCTTAGTGCAAAAAGAATCTATGAACTCTAACTTATAACGGCTACAAATGGTGATGCAAATCTGACCAATTGGCCTGGTCAGGCTGTATGTAAGGATATCAGGACTGAAATTAAAGAACTTAACCACTTCGATAGAAGAAAAAGAGTTACGTGCTTAACTTCTACATCAAAATGATTAGAAAAAAGAAGGTTGTAATGCAATAAAGACTTCTGTTGTATCCTTCCAGTTCAAGCAGCTGACTGAGAGTTGTAAGATCTATGGTTCATGGGTAAGACATCAGTTTTCACAAAGGATTCCTCGATTATCTTCAATTCACCCTTAGCTGTAGTAGTTACTTATGTGATGTGGTTTACTAAAAGGAATTCATAACCTGAACCCTGGGCCCCCAAAGCATGTTTACCCCTCCATGTCGTTTCGCCCAATCAAGTTTGCCCAAAAAAAAACTAACCTAACCTAACCTGCGCATGCGCGCACTCACCTAACCTAACCCTGCGGGGCTAAGCGAGCAAAAAAAATGATTTTTTTTCTTATATGGTGAAACATTGGGCGAAACATCGTTGACCCCTCTATACAAGTGGTTTGGAACCCCTAAAGCATAATCCCGCAGGGTCTATTATATTGCTAACCTAACCTAACCTAGCCTTACCTGACCCAACCAACCTACTAAAGCATGTTTCCCCCTACCCTGCAAGGCTTCTGACCCCCCCTGGCTGAGGCCCAGGCCTAGGCCTGTACCTCCAGTGACAGATAGACTTTACATTCTTACACATATTAAAAGATAGATTTAATTATTTTTTCAAGTTTAGTTGATCTTAAACCTCCTTTTCTGACTTGACAATGACAAGCAAAGGTCAAAGGTCTCTTGATAACGATTATCTTCTTTATCACTTGGTATGAATTTGACGTAAGCACAACAAGCTCAACAAGCTCAACCTTCATGGTTTTTTTATAGATTTAGACAATTGACCTTACCTAGGTATGTAGCTGTTTAAATATAGACCAAAAAACTCCGTCATAGCAATGAAGTTCTGAGTATTTCTTTTATATTTGGAAATGATTTTATCATTGAGAAACACAAAAGAATTTTTTTTAATTAAGTCTTATAATTGACACAAAGTAAGTAGGTAATTGTTTTAATTATGACCAAAAAACCTCATCTAAACAATCAAGTTCTCGGTATTTCTTTCATGTTTGGTCTTCACTTTATCACTGGGCAACAGATAAAAAGGACCGCAAACATGAACTTTTTCTCCACATGCATTGAAATGTGACATTTGCAATTATGAAACACAAAAGAATCATTTTTCTTATTTGAATCAAATAATTAACCCAAATTAGACAATTGTTTTGATTAAGACCAAAAAATTCTGTCTTAACAATTCAAGTTCTCAGTATTTCTTTCATGTTCGGACTGGACTTTTTAATTGGGCATCAAACACAAAAGGAACAGCAAGTGTGAACTTTTTCTCCACATGCATAAAAATGTGACATTTAATAACTGTAAAGTACAAAAGAATCATTTTTGTTATTTGAATCAAATAAATGACACAAACTATACAATTTTTTATATCAAGTCCAAAATAACTCTGTCTTAACTATTCAAGTTCTCAAGATTTCTTTCATGTTCTGATTTGACGTAATCACTGGGCAACAAATACTACAGAAGGAGCCGCAAATGTGTTTTTTTTCTCCACATGCACCAAAATGTGACAGTTTTGATTGTGAAACACAAAAGAATCATTTTTCTTGTTTGAAGCAAATAATTGACACAAATTATTTGTATTTGTATATTCGGACGCTCCATCGATTACAATATAACATACAAAAATCTTTTCAAGAGCGGTGACATCTACTAATAACAAATTTTAACATGACACAAATGAAATCTTGACAAAATAAAATGATAAAGACAATAAGACGTTAATAAATGCAGTTTAAATCATTGAAATCTATTCACTATGAAAAAGGTTCGCTTTAGGTTTATTCTCAACGTATCTGGACTGGTTATCCTCCAGTCAAAGTTGATATCCTTCAAACACTTTAGTCTGTTGTGGAATGAGTGTCTTCCAATCTTCAGGCGCGATGTGTCATGAATGGCAAGTTTATTTGGGTTCCTCTCATTCTCGTATAGTTTATCTCTGAGTGAGACAGAGATTGGTGGTCCTTCATTACCCTGGGATAGCATGGTTAAGGCCATTTTCGCATTAGAGTACTTCATCCATTTGCAGGGGGTAGCTCTGTTAAAGATGTTATACAAGTGTTTTAATTAAGACCAAAAAAACTCTGTTTTAATGATAAGTTCTCAGTATTTCTTTCATTTTTGGACTTTATCACTGGGCAACAAATAAAGAAGAACCGCAAATGTGTGTTTTTTCTCCACAT